>Ga0181402_1000798_pt1 | contig 11673 bp, 15 predicted proteins | sample 25SPOviralmetaG_FD_130131 | JGI IMG/M metagenome (GOLD analysis project Ga0181402, IMG submission 130131) | Marine viral communities from the oligotrophic San Pedro Time Series (SPOT) site, San Pedro Channel, CA, USA - 25 SPOT_SRF_2011-08-17 | ecosystem: Environmental > Aquatic > Marine > Strait...
TCTCTGGCTATTTGCGATACTCCAGAATGTGTACGAATATCATCTGCTATTAGCAGAATTTTTTTCCTCTCATCTCGAGGAATATAACCTTCTTTCATAAAATATTTTTATTAAAACTCTGATTTAAATTCTAAATTTGTATGTGAAGAAACCTGTTTACGGAAATCTTCGTCTGTAAGATACAAATGGATACTGCGTTCTGCAAGTTTTTGGAAAGAGAATTTCCGTTTAATGCATTCTACTTTAAAAGCATCCCACATGTTTTCATCGATTTTAACACTCGTTAACTTTTGATTACTCATAGCATTTTATTTTTATTAATAACGTTTTGATATAAATATAGATAAGTATATCAAAAAATTAATTCTCTAAACCAAAAGCACATAACTCTTTATTATCTGAATAGGGGCAAAATCTACATGCACTGCCGGGTTGAGGAACATGCACAGTATCTTTAAATCCTTTTCTATCAAATGCACCCTTTAAAAATTCATCTAAAAAATTACTAGCTTTTTTTAATTTAATCTTACCAGAAGCTGGAATGAAGGTTTGAATTCTGGAGATAGTAAAATCAGAAAATTCAGGTACCTTTCGTTTAACAATAAAGAATTCAATATCAATTTTTTCTAAGGGAATTCCATATTGCTCCGAAAAGAATTTCTTATATAGGATTAACTGGAATTGCTTTGCTTCATCTTTTTTAGCCCAATCACCCCACCCTCTGGTAGAAGTTTTAATATCATAAATGTAAAATTTATCTTCCCATTCATCATACAAAACTAAATCTAAATAACCCATATACATAACGTTATTTAGTTTCTTATCGGGTTGAATTATAATTGGAACTTCACATCCTACAAGATATTTGTCTCTTTTAGTAAAATATTTTTTCCTGCGTTTCTTAAAGAATTCTATGATATTAACTCCATCCTCATAAAATTCTCTCATTTCATCTGGTGTTGTGAAATGTTTATTATTATTGGATTTAAGTTCTTTTATATAGTTTTCCCTAAATGAGTTTTCAAATATTTCAACAGTATCTTCTCTATCAGCTGCTGCCCCAGATACTTCAAACATTGTAGTCATATAATGCTGTAAAGCTTCGTGTAATGCAGTTCCAAAGATAGTATGAATGCTAGAAGAAAATACCTTATGTCCTTCCTTATACCTTAATGACCATTTTTTAGGACATTCATGGTACATAGAAGTCTGAGAGTATGAAACATTCTTTTGATAAGAATAATTAATCTTAGGTAATTCAAAATTTTGAATTTCTTTTATTATACTAGGTATTTTTTTCTTCTTAGCCATCTTAAGCCTTTAATAACTTAGTAATTTCTTTCTTTTCATATCCCATTCTTCCTAGGAGTTCTCTAACTCCTTTTTTACCTAAGATATTAAAATATTCTTTAGCTTCAGATTTAGAACATTCATAATGAGATGATAGTAATTCCATTAAATCATTATTAAATTTATCTCCTGTATTTTTGATATATTTCAGAAATAATTTACGTTTAGGAATTAATTCTCTATAAATAGTATAAATCTGCTTTTTTTCTGTTGGTAAAACAGTTTGGATTTGGTTAGCTACCTCTATATAATAGGGATTCATTGAAATAAATCGGTGAATCATATAGCTATTGAAAGAATCCCAATCCTGATCCGAAAATGAATCAGGATGGGACTTTTCATAAGTAATTTGGGTTAACCAATCCCAGATGTTCATACGCAATATTCAGCTAGTTCTTCACGTAAATCAGGGTGAAGTGCTTGTCCAACAATTTTTTGAGTTGTAGGGTCAAAGAAAACTGGAATAGGTAATAGAGCATCTTCATCTGTACCTGCTACGAATTTAGATACTTTACGTAAAACAAATCCTTGTTGGAATACTATCCCATCACTATCATTAGTAACAGATTCTGTATTCTTGAGATCAATATTCATTTGGGGTTGTTGGGGGTTTTGAACTTCGTTCATAATAATTGGGGTTTAGTTAAATAATAATGTTTAATTTTTTTAATTCTATAATTTTAGCTATTACAGACATAATATTAATTTCTTTATCAATTCTAAAATTTGCTTGATATAAGTGTTCATTTAATACAACTGCAACAGATCCTTCTAATTCTGGAGCGTATAAAGAGGCATGGTCAAATAAGGCTCTAAATAATTCCTCATAATCATTTACACCTGAATTAGCAATAATTTGTCTAATGTTTTTAAAATTAGGTTTAGCATCTTTTAATTGTTTGAGTACTTCTTTAATATAATTAGTAGCAACTAATACATCTTTATCGGGTGATAGTTTTCCATCCTTTATAAAAAATTGAATTGCATTTAATATTTTTCTAAGGTCAGGATAGTGCTTATTAATAATAGTTGCTAAATCCTCTAATTCATAAGAAATATTTTCCTGCTCTAAAATATTAGAAACATGTTGAGCAATTTCTTTTTTAGACTGAGGGGCAATCTTGAGCACTTGACATCTAGATTGTAGGGGGTCAATTATCCTTTCAACAAAATTACACGTCATAATAAAACGTGTTGTTTGGGAAAAGGTTTCAATTATATTTCTAAGAGATGCTTGTGCTTGAATTGTTAAAAAATCTGCTTCATCTAGGATAATAACCTTAATAGATTTAAACGAAGCAACACTAGCAAAATCTACAACTTTATTTCTAATAGTTTCAATACCTCGTTCATCACTACTATTGATGTATAAATAATCACAATCAAGGTTTTTGACTATTATTTTAGCAAGTGTAGTTTTACCCGAACCTGCAGAGCCATAAAATATGAAATTTTGGATATCATTAGAATCCAGATACTGGGAAATAGTTGATTTAACATTTTCATTCCCAATAAAAGTATCAAGAGTCTGTGGGCGGTATTTTTCGTTTAATAATGTATTTGACATAACCTAAATATACGAAAATTTTAACTGATATCCAAATTAGATACCTTGTCTAAAATTAAACTCTCCAAATAAACCATAACGTTTTTCAGGGGTTTCTTCTACTTCAATTTCTTGTTCTTGGGTTTTTATAGCATAAAGTTTAGAGTCTAAGGGGGCTAACCTATATTCCCCCTTAAACTCAGTAACTTGGAAATAAGCTTCTAAAACATCCGTAATAGAAGAATAAATAGTTTCATGTAAGTCATCTTTTAACATCCATTTGTCTCCTGGAGGTACTCTAACTGCGATGAGTTCTAAAGTTTCAACTATTTCAGTCCGATTTTCCATTAAAACATACCATTTAGTCCAGGTGAAGCTTCATCCTTAGTAGGTTCTTCTACAACTACACACTCTGTTAATAATACAGTACCCGCAACAGATGTTGCATTTTCCAAAGCTGTTCTTGTAACCTTAGTAGGATCAATAATCCCATGTTCTTTCATATCAACATTTTCATTCTTGGAAACATTTAACCCTAACCAGTTATCATCACTGCCAAGAAGGTCATTAATGGTTTGGTAAACATCTTTAGTTTCAAAACCTGCATTAGACATAATTTGTTTAAGTGGTTGGTAACAAGCAGATCTTACAATATTAACACCAATATTGAAATCAACAGAATCATCTTCATCTTCAAATAGATGTTGACTTGCATATAATAAAGCAGAACCACCACCTGGTACAATACCTTCTTCTAGTGCTGCTTTTGTAGCATTTAAAGCATCATCAACTCGATCTTTCTTTTCATTCATTTCAGTTTCATTATAGCCACCTACATGAATGATAGAAACACCCCCAACCATTCGACCTAAGCGATCTTGCAGTTTTTCTCTTTCGAATGGAGAAGCTGCATTATCAATTTGATTTTGTAATTCTTCAACTCGTAATTCAATATCCTTAACTTCTCCTTTACCGTCAACAATTGTTGTTTGGTCTTTAGAAATTGTAACTGTACGAGCTTCACCAAACCATTCCCAACTGAATTTTTCAAGTTTCATGCCTCGTTCTTTATTAAATACTTGACCTCCAGTTAGAGTAGCAATATCTTCAAGAATAAGTTTTTTACGATCTCCAAACTCAGGTGCTTTAACAGCAGCTACTTTTAGTGTGCCTCGTGCTTTATTCACAATTAGGGTTGCTAAAGCTTCGTTATCAATATCATCGGCAATAATTAAAAGAGAACGGTTTGTATTTGAAACACTTTCTAGAATAGGTAATAATTCTTTTACTTGGGTAAAACGATGATCTGCAATTAAAATGTAAGGGTTATCTAATGTACAAGACATTGTATTATTATCTGTAACGAAATAATGTGATTTATATCCTCTATCAAATTGCATACCCTCAACAGTTTCAAGATATGTTTCACCTGATTTTGATTCCTCAATATGAACTACTCCATCTCGTCCTACTTTTTCGATTGCAGTAGCAATTAACTTCCCCACTTCAGGGTCATTATTAGCTGAAATAGTAGCAACTTGTTCAAGTTGATCTTCAGATGAAATATCTTCTGTTAGAATTTCGTGGAGGTAATTTACAACTTCTTTAGTTGCATAATCCATTCCTCGTTTTACCTCTACGGCATTAACACCACGATTAATATGAGATAACCCATTATTAATCATTTCTCGTGCTAATAATGTTGAAGTAGTTGTTCCATCACCTGCCGAATCTGCGGTTTGAATAGCTGCTTGTTTTACAAGTTGAACACCTGTTTCTTCAACAGGATCTTTCAATACAATATTTTTAGCTACAGTTACACCATCTTTAGTTGATTTAACGGATTCATTTGGGTTAGAAATAACTACATTTCGTCCATTTGGTCCTAAAGTAGATACAACAGCATCTGCTAAGGTGTTAATACCTTTAACTAATTTTTCTCTGGATTCTGTTCCTAAGTTAATAATTTTTGACATAAACTTTTATTTAAAATGGTAATTTTTGTTGGTAATCTTCATCAGTAATACGGGCTAATAGTTGATTCTCGGGTCCTACATAATACTCCTCTCCATCAAACTCCATGCGCGTAAATCCCATAGTAGGGACAATTACAGTTTGACCTATTTCTACTGTTGTGGGAATTAAATTTCCGTTAATAGTTGGCTTTCCAGGACCAACAGCTACAACTACCGCATGTTGGTTTTTTTCTTTACCCATATCAGGAACTACAATTGATCCATATGTGGTATCTTCTTCTTCTATGGGTTTTACAATAACTGCATCAAACAATGCTTCTAACTTCTTCATAAACTTTTTTAAGATTTAAATATACAAAAAATGACCTAGGAGGCAAAATAAATTAATTGATCTCTAAAGATCGGGGTTTAGCGGCATTTGCAAATGGAATTGAAATTTCTAACAACCCATTATTCATCTCAGCAGATGCTTTTGGTAAATTGAATTTGGAGCCAATTTTATATCCTAAATTAAAGGATCTTTTAGCTACTCCTCTGTGAATATACTTGTACCCATTATCTGTTTCGTTTTTCTCCTTATTGTAAGAAATACGAAGTACGTCTCCTTCGATGTTAATTTGAACATCTTTTTTAGTGAGACCAGTGCAAGCAACTTCAAAATGTAGACCAAAATCTGACTCGTAAATGTCTACGGGGTGAGGAATTTTACTTTCCACTACGGGAAAGAAATTACGGTCAGGTTCGAAAAAGTTTCGAAATAATAAATCAAAAGGGTGAACGTTTTGTTCTAAAATACGTGTACTCATAGTTACAAAATTTGTGAGTGCCTAAGCTACTCGGTTAAAAAATAAAACAATTGACTGCCTCCTAGGTCAGTATAGTAATACATATGTCAAAAATTAGTTTCTGATTTCCTTACCATAAAGTAAGTACTTTCTACTTTTTCAGTTTTAAATGTTAATTTCATTAATCCCTTAGAACTAACTTCTAATAGTCCCTCTTCGGCATCCTTATTAACATGTAAAATATCTCTGAATTTATTTAGATCAAATGGTAATTTAATTCCCACCTCATTTACTTTACCACGAATCTGGTAGGTAATTTTATGATCATGTCCACTATCTTCTCCATAAATAACTTCGCAAACAGGTTCTTTATCAAGATTATTTACGGTTGCAATAAACATATTTGCGGTTTCAGACATAGCACCTCGTGCTTTTACCAAATAAAATATATCCTCAGATGTTAATTCTAATTTGATATCATATCCGGGTTCACTAACATTACCTACTCTAGGAATAAGTAAAGCATCTGCTAAAGCATAAACGGTATTAAATCTTTCATTTGAGATTTTCAATTTAGTAGGTACAGTGTTTATTTTATCCACCTCAAGTAATAAATCACCCTCACATAAATCCACTAATGATTGAATCTTTTTAGTATTAAATATGGGTAAATCAATTTCTTGGAAATCAATGTCATTACATACTACCTTTCCGATTACATCTTTACTAGGTGTAGTAAAATCTACTGTTAATTGATTATTTTTAAATGACCATACAACTGATTCATTTATTTTAAGATAATACTTGTTAATTAGTGCTTGTAAGTCAACCTTTTTTATCATAATTAAAAATTAAAAAACATTTGGTGGTATGGGTTTAAGTTAAGAACCCATCCTAAATCATCAAAAAATCCTTCTAATTTATTTAGAAGAATACTATCAAAAATCTTTTTCCTATCAGCATATTTCTCAATGAAATCATTAATTTTAGGTGGGATACCCGCACCAGGCATGAATGCTAATGATTCTATTTGATATGGGTTAGACTTTAAGTAAATCCATTTTACTTTACTACCCTGAGTAATATAAGGATATTGTGTGTTAAGTTTCCAAAATCGAAGTAAATCATTATACGCAACAGTGGCTTTAATAGCTGCAGTGGCTCCCTTTTCTAGTGTAGAAAACATTTCCCCTGATCTAGGGCCATGACTAACATATTTATTTAGTTTTTTTACGGATTGAGGGTTACCCAGGTCCTTTAAAGGAAGAGTACCATCAAGGATTTGTTGTTGGAATGCTTTTACCCTTTCATCTATTTCATCTTTAGGGGTACCCTTTAAAACATCAACTAATATATTCTTAAAAAATTTGCCTAAAATAGGGGGGAAATTTGCTTTCTTAAACTCTAATCCCTTTACATCAAGTGATTCTTTAGTTATACCTTCTTGTTTAGTAATCCATTGGGCATATCTACGAGTAGCTCTAAAATAAGCTGAGCGAATAACACATTCTGTTTTCATTTCAAGTCTATGAGACTTAACATTGAAGCAATTTTCAGCTAATGAATCATATGAATTAGTAATAATATCTTGGTATTTAAGAGCAATTTTTTCTAATGCTTCGTCTTTTTGTTCATCAGACATAACATCAAAATCTGGATAAAGATATCTTAACATAGGTTCAGCATGGATATAAACAGAGTCCGTATCCATATATGCACAATAATTAGTGTCCTCTTCGTTACAAATATACCAGGGTGTAGTTTCTAATCCTTTCATTAAAATCTATCTTCTATTGAAGGACCTTTAAACATTCCTCCATCCTTTTCTCCTTGTGAATTTAATAAAGGACCATCGGTTTTTATAATGAAGTGTTGATTTTCTTCTTCTAGTAAAATTTCCCCACCATGTTTAAGAAGTTTTTTAAATTGCTTAATTAGGTTTTCACTCCAATTTTCAGTTAACTTAATAACTTCTTTTTTATCTACAGGTCTACCGTTTAGTAAAACTACAGAATCTCTTTTAAATGCATGCCCAGTTAATTTCATACTTCAAATGGTTGGTTTTCTTTAATTACTTTATTCATATGTTTATTTACACATAAAGCTGATTCCTGAATGATTCGTTGTCCTGAAAGTGTAATTGCTTCAGACAAGATAACAGAACCATATCTAAAGCTAGGTAATGCAGTAGCACCATAAAGTGAGTTCAATAGAATTTTCATGGTATACTGCTTCATATGGAATGATGCACCTAACTCAGAATTACCTAACTTATATGCTTTTTTCATTTCCTTTTTATATTTGACCCTTTCATCAAACCACTTTTTTAGAATAGTAGATAATACTGATTCCTTATCAGTTCGGAAAAATACCCCATTAGCTGAGATTGACATTTCCATATCAGTGATAAGATTAATTAGCTGTTTAACCTTCATACTAGTAGTCTGACGTTTATTGTTTTCAACAAGTATTTCGGTTTCAGGGTCCATAGCTTGAAGATCATTTAACCCCAAACGATTATTCCTGTCATCATCAGCTATAATTCGTCCTACTAGGGTTTCTTTACCAATATTAATAGTCATTATAATTGATGGGTATAGTGAAGTTAAATCCTCATCAAACATATAATTGTAAATACCAGCCTTAGGGCAAAATAAAAAACCACCGGCATATCCTTTTTTAGTAATATTGCTTTTATCTTTAGAGGGTGGGATTAATCCTTGTCCTAGTAAATAGGCCGAAATGGCTCCATCTTGGGTCTTAGTGTTAGCATATACCTCGCTATAGTTATGTTTACCCTTATGAGATAGATTTCTAGTTAATGCTAGGTATTCTAATTTCTCATCTAATAGTTTTAAAATCTCAACATCACGAAAATTATATTCAATAAATTTATTAATATCGGATTCGAATAGATCATCAAGATTACCTTCGTATTCAATCTTATTTACACCAACATATTTTTCACCAATGGCATCTAAACGATAAGAGGGTTCATCAGCCCAACTATATTTTTTATGTAGACGCATATAATCAAGAGATTCAACCCCCATAATTTGGATGTATTGGTCTTTGAACCATGGAGTTTCTCTTACTTTATTAATGGGTGAAAGGTAAGCTGCCATTTCTTCACCTAATACATTACACATCCTATAGTAAAGATATGGTATATCAAAGTAATCACTATTCCACCCTACAATGATATCAGGATCCATTTCCCTGAATTTATCAAGAAACTTATATAGTAATTCTTGTTCTGTTTGTACTGGGATTATTTCCTGATTTCCATTTTTGGTGTACTCTAGTTGTCGTTTAGCATCTAGGATTAAAATCCCCCATTCATCTACTTGTTTATCATACCAAGCAATAGAAGTTACCTTTTTAGGAGCACGTTTTATATAACTTTCAGTAAGAGCATCTCCCATTTCGGTTTCAATATCAAAAAATATCTCTCTATGTGTAACAGAAGGTTCATCATTAGTTCCATATTTTTCTATAAGGAATTTTTGGTGTGCGGGCATATCCCAGTAATGTAGATTAGGTTCTCCCCTTTCCCATTTAGAAGTAATTTTTAGGGATTCACCATTCAACCCAGTATGGGTAGCAGACCCGGGATCACACTCTCTATAAGATTTATTAACCCATTCTATTTCTTCTTTACCAGCATCAGTCCATAAATGGATTTTATGCTTATTTTTTCCTATAGGTTGGGCGTATATCTTTTTATACATTAAAGAATTTTGATAAGTCAGGACGGAAATAACTAACTGATTTCATTACTTTTTTATCACTTGTTCTATATACAACATAGTTTTCACCTACTTCTTCATGATGGCAAGGTTCACCTTGTTGTTCAGAACGTACTTTAACTGTTTCTTCGGCTTCTTCTAATGTGGTACAGATTTTGGATAAATTGGAAGCTTGTACTTCTTGGTATGCTTCCCAAATTTTATCTTTTAACCCAAATACCATAGCACCATTACCTAGTCCTACATAAGTGATATCTAAGATTGCATCTAAAATTTCTTGAATATTTTCTTGTTCAACTGCTTCTCGGAGTTCATCTAATTCCTCCTGAATAAAATTAATAACAAATTCAGCATCCTTTTTATCGATAGTAGGTGTAGATCGGTTTTGCCAATCCTTACCCATTACAGCATTGAATTCTTCTACTTCAGAAACAAAAGGAACATATTGTCCTTCAAATTTTGAAGCAATATTATCTGCTAATTCTTCAGTCCATACTGTAGGGTCATCCTGGAATGGTAGTTGAATTAATGATTCCCTAATCTCTTGTTTAATAAGTTCTTTAAATTGTGACATAACGCTTTATTTATAGTGTAAATATAATAAAAATATTTGTGGTATACACGTAATTTTGCAGAAAAGTTTATGAAATATGAATTAAACTCGACCATAATTCATGGGGCACATCAGCACAGAACTTACTATTAGGGGCAAGGATAACTGACACAGCATCATGTGAATGTAAAGATTCTTGGTGTGAGCATATAATACGAAAATCTTTAACTTTCTTATTTTCTGCTAACTGCTCATATAATAACCTAGCTGCATCCTCTACAAATTTAAGGTAAGAACCATTTAATTCAGCAAATGCCATTTCATCTTCTCTCTTTACAATCACTTGAGTTTCTGTATGTAATGCCTTATCACACATTTCTTTTAAATCCTCAATCCATACTAATTCATCAAATTCAATAGATATTCTAGTTACTGATCTTTGAGAGTGAGATACCGTTGCTTTATTTCTATATTTTCTAGCAAATTCAGCTAACTCATAGGAACAGGGGCAAGCAGAAGAGTAGACAAAATCGAAATGTATAATCTTTTTCAACTCACCACTTTTATCTAAATTACCCTCTAGTGTCACATCATAGTACTGATAACCTTCTAACCCTGAACGAAGTGAAGGTTGGATGATTGGGTATGAAAACTTAAGTGCTACTTTAGCATCAAATGATTTTAGTTTATCTTTATAACTTGCAAGTACAGTTCCTAGTTTATCAATACTAAAAACATCATCCTTAAATTCATAAAAGGATCTCATAATCCGAGACATATTAATTCCTTTTTTATGAGCCTCTAATGATACCGTTCCTGTTACCTTAGTTTCTAGTTCAATACTATCCCCATTTTTCTTTTTATACCTTAAAGGTAATCTGAAATTATGGATTCCAACTTGTTGAATTTCTACTGGGGAACCCTGAATTAATGATGATGGGCCATTTTGGAGATCGGGGAATGTTTCAATATCCTCTTTAGTAGGTCTATATTCTGAATCATATTCTCTATCAGGTTCATTATACTTGGAAGAATGTTCATTAGCCTCAGGTTCTTTATAGGAGCTAACATCGCCTACCCATTCATATTTTTTTACAAATTTCTTTTTATTTTCCATTACTTTATTTTAAATATATTATACACATCTTTCTGTATCAAAAGCCATAATATGACTTCTACCTGTAAATCTCCATCCCCTATCCCTTACAAAATCCATAACTATAGGATATGACTCCATCAAAGATACCCTATCATCACCTGCGGGCATAGCCCATATTTTTTCATTTGGTACATTAAGTTCCTTCACTAATTCTTCCACCTCCTGTACTATACTAAGTTCTTTATCTAATACTGGTTTAATATGATAGTCATCATGGTATTCTATAGATTGTCTAATAGCTTCTGTATTACACCGTTTGCTATTATGTTTTATAATCATTTTTTCATCTACTATTTCACCTAATGGTGTTTCAGCACCCACAACAGGGATAGAATTACTAAATTTAGGAGAAATAGATAAGAGATTAATAGGATAATCAGTTTCTAAAAAATGAGACCCTTCAGTTTCTATAGTGATAAAAATACCTCGTTCATGAGCAAAATGAGTTAATTCATTTACTAAGGCAGGGTGCATGGTAGGGGAACCTCCAGTTAACATCATCTCTTTAATATGAGGATGATCATCATACATTTTAATAATATCATTAAAACAGAA
>Ga0181402_1000799_pt1 | contig 11666 bp, 9 predicted proteins | sample 25SPOviralmetaG_FD_130131 | JGI IMG/M metagenome (GOLD analysis project Ga0181402, IMG submission 130131) | Marine viral communities from the oligotrophic San Pedro Time Series (SPOT) site, San Pedro Channel, CA, USA - 25 SPOT_SRF_2011-08-17 | ecosystem: Environmental > Aquatic > Marine > Strait...
ATTACTGGTAGAGACATAAACGATAGAAGCATACAGGCTATGCGTGATAGACAAGAAGAAGTTGTTGCTAGAGATTTGAGCCGTATTGATACACAAGCAGATATGGAGATAGATGCTGTATTTACACAAAGCCAACTTACGCAATCTCGTTTCCGTCAACAAGGCAGCGCTGCTTATAAACAGGGTATGGCACAAGCAATTAATAGCCTTACACAATCAGCAAGTTCAATGGAACAAACATAATGGTAGAGTTTATAAAACGCTCAAAACAAACTGCAACAAATCAACCTATTGGTGTTGTTCGTATTACCAATGACGATGGTGGTATGTTTCGTGCGAGAATGGCAATGGCACAAGCGGTGCAGGGTGTCACAAACTTTAGTATAAAAAAAGTAAAAGAACAATATGAGCAAGATGATATAGAAGCGGCAGCATCACAACCCATATATTCGCGTAATGAAGATGGCAAACTAGAGCCAAATAGTTTTGAAAAAGCACCTGGACTATTTGGAATAGGTGAACGTGAACGCGCAACAGTAGCACAAAATCTATATAACAAGCGGTTTGCTATATCTACAGAAAACGCTATGAACACTGAAGCATTAAATATATCTAACACTACAAAAAATGCGGAAGAGTTTAGGCAGCAATTTGAAGCATACACATCAACCCAATTAAATTTATTAAAAGATTTTAGTCCAATATTGCAAGCTCAATATGAAATGGCAGCGGCTGATGTAACTAATAAATATATGACAGGCAAGCTTAAAAACGCTCATATTAAAGCAGAGCAGATAGCAGTTGCGGATTTAAACGAAAATGTAAATGATGCCTTGAGGGATGTGCAAACATATTTAGAAAATGGTGAGTTGAATGAAGCTAACCTATTACTAGGTATTATTCAAAAAAATGTAGATGATGAATTTAAAGTTAATAATCAATTTACTGTAAGTTTGCGTAATAATATACAACAAGAAAGTATAAGAGCAGCAGCATTAGGTACTATATTAAATATCAAACAAACTCCTAATGTTGACCCTTTAAAAATAACTATGTTGTTGGATAAAGGATTACGCGATGGCAGCTATACAACAGAAGAATTTGGTGAACAGCTTATAGAATCTGGGCTATCTGCAGAACAAGCTGTACGTATTCGCACAGTATTTAGTGGCGCTACTACTGCAACAGAAAATAATATTGCCCAAGTAATGAGCGCAATTAAAGATGAAGAAAAATTTTTTGCTACAACTTATGCAACTAATTCTGCGTTAGAGAGTAATGACCCTTTGGTAATTAGTGGTATTCCAAAGTCAGATATAGACTCTCTTTTTAACACACAGGTTATTGCACAGATTGCCTCTGAGCCTACAGTTATGGGGCAGCTTTCTTCTACACAACAAAATTTGGTTAATGTTATTAAGTCTACACGCAGAGCGCCTGCCGCGTTACAAAGCCAGGTTGAAGATATACTAAGCGGTGCAATTAGAGACGAGAATACAATACGCAACGTAATGTCACTTATGCGTTACGCATCATTTAATGAAGAAGGTCGAATGGCAATAGAGGGCGTAAATGACCAAGCGCTTGGTGTTTTCTTTGCAGCAGTTAAGGTAAATGGTGGTGATTTTATGGCAGCGCAAGAGCAAACTTATAGATTTGCAACAGCGCCTACAGATGAAAAAAGAAAATCTTATGCAAAAATTTTGCAACGATTTAGTATTCCAACAGACGAATTAGATTACGATTCTGGCACATTAAAATCTAAAGGTATGTCTACGCTTAAAGAAGCGTTAGCAAAAATAGTTTCTGAAGAATTGGGTGGTAGCGCAGAAGATTATACAAATCAACGAATGATTGATAATTTAGTGCCAGCTGCATTGCAGGTTTATAGCACACATAATAACCCTGACTTAATAATGAAAGAATATATACGGGGTAATTTTGTAAAATCAAAATATCTATATGATGAAGTACACAGTGAATATGCACCTGAACGGCATTTTCAAAGTGAGCAAGATGAACAGAAATTTATTGATATTATTAACAAAAAAATAGCTAGTGCTGAGGATATAAATGTTGGAGTTACTGGTATTCCAGTTAGTGCAATGCCTTTAGAGCAAGCTCAACAACTTTCAGAAAAAACAAGTTTACCAATAGACTTTAAAAATGTTTTGGGTCAAGAGTATTTTTTGTTAAGAGATGCTAGCTCTACTGTGTCACAACCTAAATATTATATTGTTGATCAAAACAAACGATATGTTCAGTCTAATGGACAACCTATGGTTGTTGATTTTAGAATGGTAGCAGCTAATAATAATCTAGTAACAAGAAGCCGTGTTAATAAATCAATACAAGATGCTGCCAGATTGCAACGCTTAAATCCACAATTACCATCGGCATTTAATGATGTAAGAGGTGCATTGGTTAAATAAATTATGGCTTTATTACCTGTAACATACGCAAGTCCATTAAGTATAAGCGAGTCAGTTGGTGACATAGCACAGCGTGTTCAGCCATCTTCATTTACACAAAACTTTTCAGACCAGCTTGGTTATTTTTATCAACCAGTAATACGACAATCAGAAGAAGCATTGCTCTTTGCAGATGTAGAAGAGGCTGATTTTAATTTTGTAGACCAGCTTACAAAGCTTGATGATAACTTTATTATTAATCATGCGGCCGACCTGGTTGGCTCAAAAAGCAAAGCACAGTTTGACTTTCGTATAGATACTATAAAACAAAACCAGGCAAGACGACAGCGCATGGAAACAAAGAGTTGGTATAGCCCAAGTTCTTTGCTTGCTGGTCTTGTTGATCCATTGAATATTTTGTTTGCTGTTCCGTTTATTGGCACACCTCTAGGGACTATTGTAAAAGGTGGTATGGGTATTAAGGCATCGGCGGCGGCTGGTGCAAAGGGTGGTTTTTATTCTGCGGCTGCGGGTGAGGCTATACGTTATCCCTTTGATGACTTAGCTACACCGCTTGAGGCTACTGGTAATATTGCAGCAACAACTCTGTTTAGTAGTTTGATAGGTACTGCGCCTAGCGTGTTTAGGTCTGCTGTTCCTGCTATACGCAAGGCAGCTAGCCGTACTGCTGAATATAATGACCCAGTTACTGTAGGCGACACACTGCGTGTACCCGATACTGTGCCAGCAACAAGAGAGGATGTTATTACTAATCGCAAGGCATATGCTGAAAAGGTTAGACAAACATACAAAGAGACAGGGGAGTATCCAGAAAATAGATTCTATGATGAGTTACCCGAAGGCACGAACTATGTTGATGTGGAAGTTGTGCGAGGCAAAGTCCCGCAAGACCCAGGTAGAGAAGACTATGTAGCTGCTAAGTTTAAAGGCTCAGAAGGCAAGATATATTGGGATGAAGAGTATTTAATTAATACTTGGAAAAACAAACCTTGGTCAAAGCCAAGGGTAGAAGGTGTTGAACCGCTGCCAGATGCTTATTTTCAAACACCTGAAGAGTGGGCAAGATTTGTTCTGTATCACGAAACGCGCCATGCACGTTCTTCTGCTAGACCTGATGAGACTAACCCTCAGTATGAAAATAGAATGAATCAAGAGGCGCTTGCTTTATTGGCGCAAGGTAATGGCTTAAAAAGCAACCCACTTAATATTCTTCAAAAACTACCAATATTTAAAAATAGCCCTACAGTAAGAACTCTTTTGGATGAAAAAGCCCCTGATACAGTTAAGATGTTGTTTGCTAATCTTAGTAACAATGCGGCATATGCTTTAGAAAAAAATGTTCCTGTTACTAAGTTTGGTTTTAATAATCAATCACTACAGGCTAGAGCATACATTGGCGAACTTATGGGTGAGCAATTAAATGGTGATTTTGCTACAGCTTATTCCAGATATATTCAAGAAGATGTTAATGCTAAACGCGCTCAAGTCCCTATTATTGATCAAGATATAGACCCTGCACTAAATACACTAAACAAGATATTTGGTGAAACAGATAAGATGAGTTTGCCTGAGTTTCAAAAGGCAATGATAAAAAGGCGTATAGAATTTACTGACCCTGTGTTTGCCGCAAACAACACAAAAACAGATATAGAACAAGATTTGTTCAATGCTATTGACAAAAAAATGGAGCAAATGGGTGACTATCTTGCAGACACTGGTGCAATTGTAGATGCGGCGCGTGCAGATGTTGAGGTAAAGGCTCTTACACCAGAAATAAATAAACTTAAAGAGCGCATGGATAGGTATTCAGATTTACCAGAGGGCGCACAGCTTACAAAAAGTGAGCAGAATCACCTTGCTAGTCTGCGAAATGAGTTAGCATTTAAAGAAAACAAGTTAACATACTTCAAAGGTGTGGTCGAAGATGGTAGGTCTAATAAAAACTATCAAAGTCCATTGAAGTTTGACGAAACAAAACTTTTTTCAGAAGATCAGCAGCGAGACTTAGTATACATTCTTGCTGAACATTATAGAGAAAATCCTCTTACACAATTCTGGGATTCAAAAAACAATAGATGGGGCAGATATGTACTCAAAGAAGACATTAAAACAATAAGAGATATTAATAAGAAGGCTGGCATTACAGAGAGTTTGCGTGTTCTTGATCCAGTAAAAGACGCCAGGGATACTGTTAATAGAATTGTTAGTCGCAAAGTAGATGATGAACTTCTTGAAGTAAGTGATGGCATTCCTGATGATTATTATTTTATGCAGCGCAGGACGTTAGATATACCTGAATACAAGATTGTTGATTATTTACGCACTGATATGTCGGGCATTTTTCAATACTTTGCAACTACTGGTCGTAGAGCAGAGTGGGCAAGGGTTTTTGGCAGACAAAGTTTAGCTGACTTAGTTATGGAAATTGATAAGCAGGGTAAGTTAAATGGAAATACTGCAAAAGAAATTGCACGATATAAAGCTGATTTTGTAACCGATGTTGAAAGAATATTTAGGGTGCAGATACAGGACCCAACTGCACTTAATACAAGAAGCGCAAAGGTATTGAAGCAAGCTACAACGATGACTTACTTGCCTCAAACGGCTGTTACATCAGTATCAGAGTTAGGCATTATGGCTCTTGAACGTGGGTTTGCTAAAAACATTGCACCATTGATAGATACAGCTAATTACCCAATGGTTGCTAAAAACCGCAAAGATGTTTCTAAAATGCTTTATGGCTTGGATTTAACAAGCAATCTAGATTTTATGACACGCAGAGTAGATGGTGATCATCTTATTACTACTAATGAATCTATGATTGAGAAGGGTATGGAGCGCGCCCAGGGCTTGTACTTTAACTCACCAGTAGGTAACTTTCTTGGTGCATTTACTAAGCAGCTAAGACTTCTTAATTCAACAATGCAAGCTGATGAGATAGGTGAGTTTGCACTAAGTGTTGCTAAGACTGGAAAGTTGGGTGCTAAAGAAGCTGAAAAGATGTCAAGACTTGGGCTTGAGTTAGAGGATTTACAGGCTATTGGTAATCTAAAAAAAGAAACTGGCGAAGATATGATTGAGTCAGAGAAAATTAAGTTTGGTAGATTCCATCTTCTTAATGTAACTGAATGGCCTCAAGAAACTTTTGCTCAACGTGAGTTATATCGCAAGGTACAAACAGCCATTAACTTGCAATCACAAAATACTATTCTTATGTCACAGGCAATGGACAGGCCAGCTGCTATGGATGGTGTAATATACTTCCAGCGCAGTGCTTTGACAGATAAAATAGGCTTAAAGGTAGACCCACGCATGACTACTGATGGCGTTGAGATGGTTCGATTTGAGTCTGGCGCTATGACTTTGCCATATAGCTTGATGAGTTGGTCGGTTGCAGCTACAAGCAGATTGCCTTTGGCAATGGTAGACCCTGCCAGGAGGTATCGTATACAAGGAGCGCTTGGTATGCTTGGTTTTGCATACTTCTCATTGCATTTACAAAAGCCTGATTGGTGGTTTGAGACTAAGGATAAGCCTGAGTTGTTCCAAAGAATTGTTGAGCGCAGCGGTGTCTTAGGTGTTTACTCGGATATATATTATATGGCTTTGCAGAATATGATAGCGCATGGTGTGGTTGATAAAGATAACCCATTCTTACAGGGTAAATATAATGCTAGTAAATTTGATGCGGCTACAGACCCGCTTGGCGCACCATTTGGGCAGATGTCAGAACTAACGCAAGAAATCTATAACTTGATGACAGGTGATGGTGACTTTGCAAAGATAGGTAGGCAGTTACCATTCCAGGGAACGCCTATTATTGGAAGCACATCTAGCTTGCTGTATGGTTGGGTGACTGGTGCTGATCAAGATGCCGAGGCATTAATACAGGCAGAACAAGATATGGGAACGGCATTTAGAAGATAGATGGACTTTAGTTTTAATTTTTTGTAGGGTAACCACATGACTATTAATTTGGCAGATAACACACCGAGAATATCATACACTGTGGCCCAGGGGGTGACACAGACTAGCTTTGCTGTACCATTTGAGTTCTTTGATAATGGTGACTTGAAGGTATATGTTGATGGTACTCTTAAAACAATTACTACTCATTATACTGTATCCGGTGGTAATGGTAGCACTGGCACCGTGGCTATTTCTGTCACTGGTGCTACTGGTGGTTCTACTGTTATTATCACTCGTGATATACCTCTTGCTAGGACTACTGACTTTCCTACATCGGGTGCTTTTGCGGTGGCTACACTCAATCGCGAGCTTGACAGGTTTACTGCTATGCAAGCTGATAGAGCAGATGAGAGTGACAGGTCGATCAAACTAAAAGACCAAGACTCTACATCAAGTATGGAACTACCTTTACTTGCAGATAGAAAAGGTAAATATCTTAGATTTGCAGCATCAGATGGTGATATTGAGCCAGTTGACCAGGCGGTAGATACAGGTGGTATAGCGACTTCTATGCTTGCAGACAATGCAGTTACTACGGCTAAAATAAATGCATCAGCTGTGACTACAGCTAAAATAAATGCTGCCGCAGTTACTACAGCTAAAATAGCTGACACAGCTGTTACAGGCGCAAAAATAAATACAGATGCTATCTCGGCTCAAACCGCCTTAACATCAGGTCTAGCGGCTACTGATGAGCTTCTTGTAAGTGATGCAGGTACAATCAAACGTATGGATGTTAGTGTTTTAACTGACCATTATAAAGACTTGTCAGTAACAGAAACAAATAAGACACTTACAAGCGCAGTGCTTAACAGCACAATAAGCGGCACATCAATCAAAGATGAAGATGATATGTCATCTAATAGTGCTAGTCATCTTGCCACTCAGCAATCAATTAAAGCTTATGTAGATGCAACTGTAACTGCGGAAGACCTAGACCTTACAACAGACAGCGGTTCTATTGCTATCGACCTGGACAGTGAGACACTAACCATTGCAGGGGGTGAGGGCATTGATACATCTGCTACATCTAATACTGTCACCATTACAGCTGAGGCGGCTACAACATCGAATCTCGGTGTTGCTAGTTTTAGTGGTGATAATTTTGCTGTTAGCAGTGGTGCTGTTACAATTAAAGATGGCGGAGTTGTTACTGCAGAGTTAGCTGCAGATGCTGTTACTGCTGCAAAAATAGCCGATAATGCAATAAGTGAAGAGCATCTTGATCCAAGTATTATAAGCGGTTTGGCTGATACAAGCATTGCTTCTGCTGATCACCTTATGTTTTTAGACGCAACAGACGGCGCACTAAAAAAGGTTGATGCTGGCGAGTTGGGTGTTGGCACTGCGCTAACAAGTGTTGCAGCTGATACAACACCGCAGCTTGGTGGTGATTTAGATGTAAATGGTAATGAAATTACTAGTGCATCTAATGGTAATATTGTTGTCAACCCAAATGGAAGTGGGGCAATCAGTCTTTCTGCAGCTACAACAGCTGACAGCTTGACTGTCACTGGCGACCTGACTGTTGATACAAATACGTTGTTTGTTGATGCGTCGGAAAATGCGGTTGGCATTGGCACGGCTTCGCCAGCAGGTCAACTCCACATCAAAGGTAGCGATGTAACCAATCAAGTTATTATTGAAAATACTGATGATGGTAGTGGCGTTGCGCCTGATTTAACTTTACGGCGAACTAGCGCAAGCCCTGCTGATGGTGATGGTATTGGTGAGGTTATCTTTCAAAGTTTAAACGATAACTCAGAAAACCTTACGATGGCTGATATTCGTGGTCTTATTACCGATGTATCCGATGGCACAGAAGATGGTGCGCTTACTTTTAGAACTAGGGAGGCGGGTTCTTTAGGTGAGCGTATGCGTATTGATGGCTCTAATGTCGGAATCAACACGACTTCGCCAGCCAGTAAGTTACACATTCAAGACACAGGAGGCTCTACAGTCGATGCAATCACTCTTGATTGGGAACATTCGACAACCACAGCCGATATTGAGCAACGTATACAATGGCGATTTGGAGACGATGCAACTGCTGGAAGTTTTCTTGAATCTGGTTACGTTGCTATGGGTAAAGAAAATCAATGGAATGTGGGTGCTAATAGAGACAGCTATTTATCATTTGCTACAACTTCAAATGGAACGCAAGGGGAGAGGGTGCGTATTGACAGTTCGGGCAATGTCGGCATCGGCACAACCACTGTATCAGAGGTTCTACATCTCCATCGTGCAAGCGGTACTTGTGCAGAAAAATTTACTGACAGCACAACAGGTACAGGCGCAGGTGATGGATTTGAGATAGGCAAGGATAGCTCTCAACGTGGTTTTATTTGGAACTACGAAAATACTGACACTTATTTTGCAACCAACAATACTACACGTATGACTATCGCCAGTTCGGGAGCCGTAAGTATTGTCGGCTCAATATCTAAGGGTTCAGGCTCATTCAAAATTGACCACCCACTTGATAGTAAATCTAAAACACATCATCTTGTCCATTCATTTGTAGAAGCACCCCAAGCAGATAATATTTATAGAGGCACAGTTGACCTTGTTGATGGTTCTGCAACAGTCAATATTGATACAGTTGCGGGTATGACAGATGGAACATTTGTTGCGCTTAATCGTGAAATCCAATGCTTCACATCAAATGAAACAGGGTGGACAGCAATCAAAGGTTCAGTAAGTGGAAATACACTAACAATTACAGCGCAAGAAAATACTTGCACAGATACTATAAGCTGGCTTGTTGTTGGTGAGCGTAAAGACGCACACATGTATGATACCGACTGGACTGATGACAATGGTAAAGTCATTGTTGAGCCACTCAAGCCAGATGACACAGATGATGCAACGCCATTCTTTGACGATGACACAGACGATGCAACGCAAATTTCTGAAGATAGTGATGACTAATGGCAAAACCTACTGTCACAGAAGTCAAAACCCAGATTGACACTCACGAAGCTGTTTGTGCGGAGAGATGGCAAGAAACTATTAATAGAATTAAAAGGCTTGAATTAGTTATTATTAGTTCTGGCGGGGCTACAATATTATTATTAGTTAATATAGCTTTCGGTAGTTAAAATGGTTGAGCCAGTTACTACAGTGCTAACTGGTCTTGCTCTTGCCAGGCAAGGAATTGATTTCTTAAAAACAAATATGGATAGTTTGCAAGATGCATCTGAGTTATCAGCGCAGATTGCAAGTATATTTAAAGGTCAAGACGAATTTAATAAAGCTAGATATGATCCATCGGAAGCAAAGAAGATGGGTATAAAAGACATTGCCTCTGAAATGATTGAATTTAAGTTACAACAAGAGCAAATGTATGATTTAAAAAGACTAGTAAATCATAGGTTTGGTTTAGGTTTTTGGGAATCAATTGTAGCTGAACGTGCCAAACGTATTGAAGAACACAAACAATTAATTAAAGAGCAAGAAAGAAAAAAACGCCAGGAACGACAAGAGCTTATTGATACCATGCAAACAATTGGTATTGTTATAGCCATAGTGCTTGCATTACTTGGATTAATTATAATGTTTTTTATTTTAACTAAGGAGGACAACCTTGTTAAGTCAGATATTAGGCCCAGTCAGCAATTTGGCATCACAGTGGATGAGCAATCGCGCAGAGAAAGCGCAAGCAAAACAAAAGCTAGCCGTAGCTAAGATTGAAGCACAAGCGAAGCGTGTAGAGCAAGATGGTGCTTGGGAAATAGAACAGGCAAAAGCAAGTCAAGACTCATGGAAAGATGAACTTTGGACTATTTTTTTTGTGGCTTTATTGTCGGCGTGTTTCTACCCACCAGCCCAACCTTACATTGAAGATGGCTTTAGATTTTTAAGAGAAGACCTGCCTGAGTGGTTGTCCTGGTCTATAATGGCTAGTATAGGTGCTAGCTTTGGTTTGAAATCCATAGGTAAAATGAGGGGGTAGTTATGAAAGTATCAGAGCATTTTTCTTTGATAGAGTTTACAAAATCACAAACTGCTATCAGAAAGAATATAGATAATACGCCATCTGATGTGCATATTAATAATCTTACATTAGTAGCTGAGAATATACTTGAGCCAGTGCGCAAACATTTTGATCGACCAGTTATTATTACTAGTGGTTACAGGTCGCTGCCGTTGTGTGCTGCCATTGGTAGTTCTAAGTTTAGCCAACATGCACTTGGTCAAGCAGTAGACTTTGAGGTTGTTGGTATAGATAATTATGAAACGGCAAATTATATTTTTGATAACCTGCCGTTTGATCAGCTAATACTTGAGTTTTATGAACCTGGTATACCAGATAGTGGATGGATACATTGTAGTTATACTACAGTAAACTCGCGGCGCACTGGCCTTTTCTATGATGGCAAAGAGTACTGCGATTTTACCGAAGCTAGTATAATGAGTGCTTAGTCAGTATCAGGTATCTGATACATAACTTCACATGCTTTTATTAGTTTTGCATAATTCTCATCAGTTAAATAACTTTGATTACCAATTCGAACAACAGGTATCTGATGTTTTTGAAGTTGTCTTCTAAGAACTTGATATTCTATTCCAAGTTGTTTGGTAATATCTTCTGATCTAATTAGTTTTATATCAGCCATTATTACCCCCTAGAATGGTATCTTGCTGTCGTCTTCTTGGGTCTGTTGTGATATTGCCGCCTGATGTGGGGGCGCAATATCACCAGCCCCCTTCTTGTCTTGGATAGATAACGAGAAGTATGGCGCTCCGTCTTTGGTTTCTTTTTGCCAATAGGATGCGCGGCGGTGCATGTATGGGCCTGTGTATTGTGGCGCACGTTCATTCTCGTTGTCATTCTCATAGAGTGTGCCAACTTTTTTGTAGATGTTGCGTACAACATCACCGCTAGGCAATGTTTCCATTGTCATTATGTGACGTTCTTCTTTGCCCTGGTCGTTGACTTTACCAACAAGAGTTAGCTTTACTGTTGGCTCGTTGTTGCTGTCGTGAAACGGCATGAACAAAGAACCTTTATCTGTATCATCATATTCCATAGTGTGTCCTTTCTATATGATAGGTTTAGATTTAGGGGTTGGTAGTGTATCTTTTGGTGTTTGTTTTTGTGGTGCTTGTTCTTTGTCTTCACCTTCTGGCAGGTCTTCGCCTGCGTAGATGTATAGACCAAGACCATGAAACGCCATTGCTTTGGTTAGGCAGCGTTGCAATGCAGTGTTGATGTCTTTTGATGTAGGATTAGTTATTGGATTGTTGCGGTTATCCATAACA
>Ga0181402_1000803_pt1 | contig 11641 bp, 26 predicted proteins | sample 25SPOviralmetaG_FD_130131 | JGI IMG/M metagenome (GOLD analysis project Ga0181402, IMG submission 130131) | Marine viral communities from the oligotrophic San Pedro Time Series (SPOT) site, San Pedro Channel, CA, USA - 25 SPOT_SRF_2011-08-17 | ecosystem: Environmental > Aquatic > Marine > Strait...
CCGTAAATGCCACCTAGGCAAAATACAAGTATCGAGACTGGTAGGTAAAACTCCATCAGATCGTAGTATGATAGAATCTTGCCAAACACTATGAAGCCAACTAAGACTGCTCCGTAGAATTTCAGTAAAGGAAATCCCTTTTTTATATCTGTATAAAATCTTTCTGCTATCCACATAACCTTTTCCATATGTCCTCCTTGTTAGTCTAGTAGAATAAAATATTCTTTTGGATAATTTGCCTGAAACCAAGCAATACCCTTTTCCATTGTTTCGTATTTGCCCAGCATCTCTGCACCTTTGATAGTGTCATAGACTGCTATTGCTTCTGGGGTCAACAAAGCCTTTTGACCTGTGTATGGATTAGCAATCTCCTTAGACTCCTTGTCCATTATCACACAATCAAACGGCATTTTGATTCTTTTAGTTTTTTCTTCCATTATTTCATCTCCTTTATTAGTGGTATCATAACATCTGGATCAGGAAACACCTTGTCCTCGATCTTCTTTACAGATATCGCTAGATAGATCAATAACGCCAGTATTGACAGATTGATCACCATGTTTATCTTGTTTGTCATTATGCCTCCTCCTTTAACTTATTAATAGGATCTTCTTCATATGCTTCAAATTCAAATTGTTCTGTTTCATACAGGTTATACCATTCTTCTTCAATAGATGTGTATTCTTCTATCAGTTCCGAACTGTCCATATTTTGAAAACCTTTGAATCCACCTGACAGGATATGAACCAAAGTACCCCAGTCCAATGCTCTATGTTCATTTAAAATTTTATGAACTTCTACCTGCAGGCATCTTTCTGCCATCACATAAGGAGTCAGCGTCATTCCTCTGTCATCTTGATACAAGTTATCTTCCATTCTATCAAATATGATATCTGCTAATCTTTTCCCCATTACAGTTCTCCTCTATCCATTGACTTGGCAATATGATTTGCTCTTTCTTGTTCACCTTCTGGATCCTCTGGCGACATATCATCTATGATTACATCACCATTCTCTTCTGCGTCATCATCCATAGGATCAAAATTTACTCTACCAATATAGGTTGTAGTGTCTTGATCAGCATAATTGGCATCCACATAGTAGGTTTGAACATTGCCGTTCTCCTCAGTAATTTCTTTGTTTATCTTGCTGAAATCAATTCCTGAGTCTTCAAACTTTTTGTCTGCGTCATCTTTGTTATCTGCTAGAACATCTTGTTCCATGACCAGTGTGTAGTAGGTTCTTTTTCTATATAGATTTTGACCTAGATCATTCTGTGTTATCGTGATGTCTGTGTCTGTGTTTTTACTTGTCTTGTTTATTTGCATATCAACTCCTTTATTATTATTAATTTTATATTCGTTTCTGTATCTGTCAACCTATCATTTTTTTTGGATTTTTTCTAATCAAATGTTGATCCCTTGCATCTAGCACTGGCAATCCAAAATCATTTCTTTTCGTTGCGGTTTCAGTCTGCTCACTCTCGACTGACCCGTCAGCATTTCTTTTGATGCCTGCATTTCTATCTTCTTCTTTTGCTGTCATTGGCTGTGGCTTTTCTACTGCAACTGTTAAATCATCTTCCAGTTTGTTTAGGTCATCCAAAGCACCTGCGGTATTGTCCTCGCCCAATTGAGCCTGGATATTTTGTATTGTTTCTAGTATCTCTTGAAGTGTCATTTTATCTCCTTTGCTTTTTGATCCATGACCTGTTGCCATGTTTTTTTGATCCCGTATTCTTTTTCATCAATTCCTTCTACAGGACAAAACTTGTAAAAATATTCTGCAGGATCTAATCCTAGTTCATAAGCATCTTTAATTAGAATTCTAATTTTAACTTTGTCACATCCATCGGCGCCTTCCCAATCATGCTTTTTCAATTCATAATTTAGAATCTCTCCTAAGAACTTTCCTTTTAAATTCTCTCTCATTATATGCTCAATATCCTTCTATTTCTTTTCAATACTGTAATCTTGCCATTTGCCACATAGTAGCCGTCTAATATCTGTCTAGACTTTTTCTTTTTAATTTTCTTGCCTTTTGTCTTTTTTCTAGGTTTCATATTTCCTGTCCTTGTTCTACATTTTCTTGGAAGTAATCTTTATCACATCCTGGATTTCTTTCTGAAGAATCCATTACCATTCCCATTTCATGCTCTTGTTCACACGGTGTCCATTGATGGGTATCCGCATATACCAAAGCGGATATCCAAAAATAAAACACAAAGAAAACAATAACAACTCTTATCATTACTTGCCTAACTCCATTTCGTTTTCTAATTGAAGTAAGGTATCAATCTGAGAATCAACCGGCTCATGATTGTTCAGTAATTCTTCTTCTGCAAATTCACTCCATGTGCCTTTTTCATCTTTAGACTCTTCATCTACAAAATCAAAAGCAAAGTCATCGCCTACGAAATACATATTAACCGCTCCTGTTGGATTAATTGTTTCTCTATAGAATTTTTCTAACTTTTCGTGTAAAATGCCACAGTCTGTGTCATTCTTTAATTTGGCATAGAGTGTGCCGTGTATCATTTCCAGTCTGTGGAAATCTACTTCGTTTTCAACGAACTCTAAAATTGGCTTATCAAGCATGGTCATCATATCAACTCCTTGTTTTATTTTTTTACTAAAAACCATATAATTCATTATAACATGGTTGGTAATAGCGTCAACCTATTAAAAAGTCGCTTAAAATGGAAGGTTTTTGGTAGTGTTCCATCATTTTTTTCTGTGTTTTCCAACCAATTTCATAGGCAATTGGCAAAAATTTGCTGTCGACCTTCTTAACTTTGAATCTATTGCCACTGATTATTGCTTCAATCTTAGGTGAAATGGTTTCAGCGGTATGATTGTCATACCATTCACCTAGCCTGCTTTCTAATCTATCTTGTTCAAGTTTATCTTTTATTCTTTCTTCTAGTCTATTAATCACAGACTGTTCTCCGATATAACAAATAGGCCATGTGACCAAATAATCAGGACCATTACCCTGTTGATAGTTTCCTATCCTAGTTTGGTACTTGGATAATCCACTCGAGCCTACCTTTACACTATTACCACCATGTGGGTTATCCATAAGGTATAAGAGTCTTAGTGTTATATCTGCCATTGGTACTCAGGTCTAGGTGTGTGGATGTTCTTGCCACCCTTTTGATGATATAAACATAGTAGGCCATTCAATACCCTGTCCTTGTCGTGTTGAGCAATCTTGCCTTTGCCTGTGCCATCTTCTACAGCCTGCCAATAACTTTCCTTTAGTTTGTTCTGGGCTGTTTCTGGATCACCATAATGTGATGTGATCAAGTTGGCCATTTCTAAGTCCCAATTGGAATCTAATTTGATTCCTTCTATATCTGCTTTTTGATATAACAAGGCCATTGGTCTAAATATCTCAAGTTCAATTGGTGCCTGACTCCAAACCTTTGTGTGAAAGCCTAATGCTCGATCCAAGAACCTACCATTCATTCCATTACTGTCTTCAAATTCAAAACACTCAATGGCACTTTTAATCTGTGTCAAACATTTAGGAGCCTTGCTTTGTCTGTGAGGTGTGACACCGTGTTTCTGCATAATATTCCAAATGCTAACCGTATCTTTGTCTCTGGTTTCAAGTTTGATCATGAACTCGTCATAAGCATGAAGAGGTCTTTTGTTTCTAGAATTGATCCTAACCATGTTTAGACCTGCCATCCATATACCAAATGCAATCCTATCTTTAGGATCAAACCCTTGCTTGGTTAAGTTTTCTTCTGGAATTTGGTCTACATCAATTACATCTATTTTGAATTTGGTATATCCGTGCAATCTACATACCTGTAGAGTGTGGTGACCATCCCAGACAAAATAATATGCTCTTCCTTTGATCTTTAATTTAATCGCACAAGGTGTTATCACTGCCGTTGGGTGGAAGTCTAATGATATCTTTTTGATATGATTTGGTGATACATCTCTTTGGAACAAAGGCCAAAGATATAATTCATCCCAACTAACAAATTCTGTATGTGAAGCCACAGCCGTGTCTTCGTTTTTAATCTCCGATTTTTCATATGGATTATATTTGTTCTGTGAGTGAGGTTCATAGTCGTTCAACACTAGATTGATCGCTTTGGATATATCTCCAAGTGGTATAAACCCGTTTCGTTCTTCTACCGATGGAAAGTTCTTGCACATCTCTCTAAGGTCTATTGCCTTTGAATCCATGTCGAACTTGTATCTAAATTTAGACTGATATTGTTTTAATGATTTATCCATGTCAGTCTCCTATATAAATTTGATGTAAGTTTCTCTCTTACCATTTTTAACAAATTCAATTAGGCCCATGTTTTCTGCCTGCCATATTAGTTTTTGAAATTTAACCTTGTCCGTGCCTGGACCTGCCATTAATCCGCAGGCTGTCAAAAATTTGTGTACCTCTGCTCTTCTTACTAAAGAATCTTTAAAGAATACTTTTAATGCTTGAATGATTGTTATTAACAACGATATGTCTGTACTCATGCTTTTTCTCCGTCTTGGTTGTGGCTACTTTCAAAATGATTTTGCCTTTATTGCCTACTTTTATTTCGGCGTCTTTATTATTATATAATCAATTAATTAAAAGTCAATCCTATAATATAAATTATTGTCAATCCTGCATTTAGGACTATCAAACTCTTCTCTCTCCACAAAATACCAACTATCACCCATAGACCGTTGGCCACACAAAATAGATATGAATACCACGGATACAAATTAAATGCCGCCATGGTGGCCGCAACTATTAGGACCGCCGTACTAGTCCACGCCAGTGATTGATATGGTTTGACTTGAACCTTAGGCACTGAAGCCTTCTCTCATGGTCTGTTTTTCTGCCCAAGTAAAAAGCCTGATTTGGTTTTCTCTGATTACATCTTTTGGCTCTTCTGTCTTTAATCCTGCTGATGTCAATGCTCTACCTATTGCTATCCATTTGCCTAGCGAAGTCTTTCCCTCCGAGGGTGTATATCTATAGGTCCAATCTAGGTTATCGTGTTCATCGTAATTGCCTCTTGGATATTTTTTGCCATTGATTCTGATCAACCAACCTGCGACATTGACACATTCCAATTCATCTAGATCTGGATGTCTTCTATTATAGTAGTCGTTGTCAGTCCAAGTGGCCTGTATCTTTACAGGTAGGCCGTTGTCAGCAATTAATTTAATCAGTATTAACCGCCTCTCCTTTGGAATACTTGTGAACATCTTCTAGATTATTTGCTTCATATTCTGCCATTGACTCTACGATACCAAAATAGTCGTCTAAGGACTTGCCTAATTGACTGTTCCAAAATCTATCCTGCGAACCGTTTGGTGCTTCTGTAGATATTTCTATACACTGATCATCATGATTGTCCCATTCACCTGCAAAGTCACAGCCTGGTTCGTAGTACCAACACTTCAATGAGCATTCTTCATTATTGATCAACCAATTTCCGAAAGCGGTCAGTGGTGGTCCCCAGGCCGTATCAAATCCAAATTTAATTGTGGATGCACCTTCGTCCTGTTCTGTATGGTACTGTCTATCAAAACCATAAAACTCAGAGACATCCCATTTGGTTCCCCACTCTTCGGTGGCCCAACTGTACCAGTCTGAATGTCCAAATTTCTTCAACATTTTTTTATCGTCTTTGAAGTCTGCGGTTGTGTCTCTCAACTCCTTTGGCATAGGCCACATCCAATTCAAAAGTCCATGACCTTCTGTGTTCTTGCTCTCGTCTACTATTTTTTCAATCTGGTCTATGATTTTGTTAGGTCCAGATATTTCTACATTATTATTGCACCAATTTGGCATTTATATTCTCCCTTTTTTTGTTTGACAATGATTAGTTTCAAGAACACCTTCAACTCCATTAGATTTCATGTAAGATGTAATCCTGTGAGTCTTGTTTAAATGTTCTGCCACTAACAAATATTGATCACAGAACTTGACTCTGTCCTGTGTTTCGCTTGTTTGAGTGATGGCAAGTGTTATACCTGCCACCAACACCATTATTGATATTGCTTTAGGCACTAGTCGTTTCCTTAATTTTTTTAAGGTGACTGCCCGGTACATTCCATCTTGGACCTGTATCAGTTCTAACCAAAATATATTTGATTTTTACCTTTTCAATTACACCCTTTTCAATTACTCCACCTCTACCCTTGAAGCTCACTCTGTCTCCAACGGAAAATGATTGAGTGTCTTGATAATGTATTTGATTTCTTCTTAACTTACAGGCACTGATAACTTCATTCAGACTATTTGTATCCATTTTATGGATTGCCTTTATTATCTCACTTGTTTTCATATCTACTCCTATTGTTGGCATTTAAAATATTATAACATGGATGGTAATTGAGTCAACCTGGTAAAAACCACAAGATGTAGTGGTGACCTACCGAAGGACCTACTACATCTAGTATCATTCAAAAAAAGTTCCAATTTATGACCCATACCATTCTAATTCTGGCTCCACATTTGTGGTTAGTTTTTTGATTGTATCATTTATCTCATAGAGCTCTTCATCTATTTGTTTAAATCTTTGGCCACTATTGGTCAAAGCCAATTGTTCATTTAATTCTATTTTTCTATGTTCTAATTCTCTGATCTTATTCTTTGTGTCCAATGTCATAGTATTCATTTTGTATTTCCTTTTTTTCAATTGCTCCATCACAGATCAAACATTTGTCGTCTTCGTGTGTGGTTTCTTGTTCACATACCTCACATTTTTGATCTGTATATTCGGCCATTAATAGATCTCTTCTAACTCCGCTTCAATGTTTTCGTCTTCCCAACCATCTTCATTGGTAGTATCTCGTTTTTTTAATGTTGGATGGGGCTCGTCACATCTATCACATTTGTCATGCTCTTCATTCATTGGGCCAAAATCACATTCGGCACAATACCAATCGTCAACATACTCTATTTCGTTCTTCTCTTCTTCTGCATCAAAACTGTCTATCAGTTTGTTTAGGTCTTTTTCCATTATTTTCCTTTTGTTAGATTTTTAAAAGTTTTATGAAGAACATAGAACCAAATGCCATTTATACTTGGCTCAACCAATGCCACGGCTCCTGCCTCCCATAATGACGCACCAGTCATTAATGATACCACTGTCATTGCAATAACAATATGACCCATCGTATAGATAATGGCCAAACTGATTGAACTTTTTGTGATTAAACTCTTTACCGCTCCCGGCAACCCTTGATTAAATTCACTCATTATATTTTTTCTCCTGGCTCAAATCCTCTGAATCTTAGAAACCTTGGAAATCTTAGACTGTATTCATCTTGACTGTCTTGGTTCTGTGTTATTGCATCTGCTCTAACCTCTACCACTTGCCCAATCAATTTGTTTTTGTCTGTCCAAAACTCCTGTCTATCTTTGTCAGATAGTCCAGAGCCCACATTTGTTTTTATAAACTTGCCACCGTCTGTGCCTTCTACGATAAGAGCGCCAAGTTTGCCTACATTTCGGCCTGTGCCTTCTTCTACTGCTTTCACAGTCAAAGAAACTTCTATAAATGGTTTGACTTTCAACCATAATGAACTTCTTTTGCATTCATAGACTCCTGCAATAGGTTTGACCATGATGCCTTCAAATCCTCTGTCTATACACATCTTGTTATAGTCTGCAAATTGTTTCTGTCCATCTACATCACTTAAATTCATTTTCACATACTCTACCTTTGATATGTTTGGACCAAAATTGTAGTCATCTAGTAATTGTTTTCGTTTAGATATTGAAAGTCCACAGCCACCTGCCATAAAGTCTGTTAAAGGCAAACAGTCAAACACATTTAGAATGGCATCATCTGTCTTGGCTCCACCCTTTCTGTGTATCTCTCTCATTAGAGTTTGGAAGTCATCACTCATTACTTCGCCGTCAAACACCATTGACTCACCTAATTGATCCATCATTGAATCAAATTGTTCAAATATTTTTGGAAAGTTTGATAATTCTTTTCCGTTCCTTGAAAACATTTTAACTTCATCCTTGTCCACATCACAGATCGTTATCACTCTAACTCCATCTAACTTGGGTTCAACATACACTTCACCCGTCATCTTCTTTTCATGCTTCTTGGAATCGTCTGCCAACATACATTCAAACACAGGAACCTTCATTGTAGAATGCTTATTGATAGTCTTGTGGGTCACACCACATCTCAAATCTTTAATCAATATCCTACGATACCAATCATTCCATTGTTCCATATTACTTCTGTCGCATAATTCTTGTATGACATCTCTCATATCATTGCCTGTGAGAGTTCTATCTTCTAACTTTCTAACCACATCATCAAACTCAGTCTGTGTGATGCCTGTACCATCTTTTTTAGCAACTGGAACCTTTTGTATTCCAAATGTTCTAAATCCGTCTAAGGCCGCCCCCACACCGTTGAAGAATCTAATATTGTCTGCATCACTCTCCCTACGAATGATCGCTTCTTTCTTCAATCGGCTGTTATCCGATTCCAGTTCTTTGATTATGTCCCACGGTTTCATCATATTACTTTCAATAAGATTATAACTTGAATCACTAAAATAACAACCGGTAAGATAGTTCTTATCAATTCCATTGTATGATTATATTCATCAAGTTTTCTTTCTAGTCTGTTTCTTTTCTTTTTCATTTAATTCCTTTGTCTGTCATAAATCTATGATTGCCAAATATTGCTAATTCATTAAATGTGGCGCCCCAAGCCGGATTGGCAATATTGAAATTGTAATAATATAAAGCACCGTCCGATGGATCATGCCCTTCTTCGTTGATAACCATCAATGCGACATGGATTGAATCTCTCCAGGCATTCATATTATTTTGAATTATGGTTCCGTCTTTGTAAGTGACCCAAAGCATATCACGATTCCCATCACAGTACCAACTGAATTGACATCTATTTTTTATTGGATAAAATTTTCTTTCACTTTTTAATAAATCCTTATGCTGTCTAGTCTTCCATGACTCTCTGAGTGGTCCTTGATGTACCACTTCACATACTGAGTTTGGAAATCTCTTATCTTCTATTCTATTCATAACCACATGACCTACCGCAATCTTGCCAACATAGCCTTCTGCTCTGCTTTCAAAATAAATGTTTTTGGCCATACAATATAATTCAGTTTCGTTCTGCACCTTTCCAGTTTCAACTTCATATGATATGGCAAGGCTCGTCATTACCGCACGAGCCGTCTCCATAACTGTTTCAAGTGTGCCTGACATTATGCCATTGCTCCTTGTAATTTAAGATTTATATCCATAAACTTTTTGACATCATCATTGCTTGGTGCTTCTGTCAATTTGTTGATTGCTACCAATTCGTCTTCTGCTTGTTGGTACAATCTTTCTCTGGCAATAGTTTTTTTGATGTCTTTCTCACATGACATTCTGTCTGACCAACCAAAACCTTGGTCTTCTGGCCAATCATTCAAGTTCCACAGGCATTCATTTGCCACGCCTAATTCGTGTCTTGTTTTAACTACGCCTTCACAGATCATGTCTCTCATTATACTGACAACAAGACCTGTTTCACCTCGGTAGTGTGTATCCAATTCTTTCTGTAATTTGCTTTCAGAAATAACCGAATTATTATATTCACATTTTTTATACATATCAACTCCTTTGTTCATTATTCAGTATAGCACGGATGGTAATAGCGTCAACCTACAAAAAGTCGCATAGAATGGAAGTTTTTTAACCATTCTTTGGCTTTTTTCCGTATTTTTTGGCATATAGATCCCTTGCTTTGTTCTCTGCCACAAACATATTTGGAGCGGTCACATACAGGTATCCTTTTTCCTTTTTATCGCCTCTGAACAAAGGTTCAGGATTAGGATACCCATATTCTATTGTGGATATATCAATCTTCCACTTAGGCAAGACTGATTACTCCAGTAAGAAATAAAACGCCTATGATTGGTCCAACTGATATTGTTGAAAATATCACGGTACCATAGATGTTTCTTGCTATTCTAACTATCACCCATTCTCCTTTCCTCTTCTTCCATTCTGTAATTGGCCTCTCCTGCTGGAGTTCTCCAAATGTTGATTATCCGGATACCTCTACCTTTGAAGTCCTTGTAAAACTCCTTCAACACCTGATGAAAAGGATGTTCAATGTCTGTTTCAACCAAAGTATATCCTCTGGTCATTCTCTCATCTTTGAGGTAATGATCTTTCTCCTTGTTGAATCTATATCTGATATGAACTGACACTAGGCCACCTTCAATTCTTTTTTGTCTAGGTCAGCCAATACTCTTTTCCACATTTCAATATGATCTTGGATCGCCACTTTGGCCAAAGGTTTGAAAGCATCGTCTATGACTTCCTTGCCTTGTTCTGTGTATTTGCTTTCAACGAAGTACCAAGTTCCTATAGGTCTATTCAGGTAATCGTTGGCACCATCCAGTTTCATCAGGTACACATATTGTTCTCCTGAACGAAATCCGTTCTTGATGTAGTCCTGTTCGTCCTGGTAGATTCTGAAGCCACTATTCTTTTCACCTCTGTCTCTGCCATAATAACAGTTCTGAACTTCGTGCATAGGATTAGACCTGTCATCAAAGTCTATCTTTTCTCCTATGATTGTGTGCCACTTGCTGGAGTCACCCAATTTGATTGCTTCAGTGACCTTTTTAGGATCTTCCCAATTTTCTACTAGGTTGAATCCTAGTCCTCCTGGATATCCGTCCCAATGTTGGTATGCTCCTATGATCCTACCGCTCTTCTGTTTTATACCTATCCTCGCTCTAGTCGCCATTACTGACCTCCCTCTTCTGTTGGTTTAGTGTCTGTTATATCATAACCGTGAATTTTAATAACCTTCTTCATGTTCTCCACAGCCTCCAACCTATTTGTCCTTGTCGGAAAACTTGAATCCGACAGGTCCAACTTGATCGCATCAAAGAGTCTATACAACTCTTTGACTTCTATTTCATCTAGATGTGTTCTTGACATTATGCAACCTCCTTAACCATGTCGAGAGCCTCTACCGCTGGCTCCCAATCAATACCGTTGTCTGAATATTGCCAAGTACCTTTCATGAATAAAAACAAATGACCAATGTGTTTTCTCATTACATCTTTATTCCATGACAAATTTGATTCAATAACATCACCAAACTCATCAACATAACAATAGTCATCTTTTTTAAATGTAGGAAACATTACTGGACTATCAACTGCCTTGATAGCATCTTCTTTAGTAGGAAATTTTTCTAGTAAAGTTTCTGCTATTTGTTCTGGCGAAGTTTGAGTCCAACCAGTTTCGATTGCTGATACATTTTGACTTCCGTCAATATATCCAATCATTATTCCATGTTTTATAGAATAATCTATTTTGCCTTGTGTTCTTCTTATCATATCAACTCCTTTGTTCATTATTCAGTATAGCACGGATGGTAATACCGTCAACCTCTTAGAACCTTCCATTTTATGGCAATTTTTCATCTATTTTTTCTTTTAACTAGGTATTCTGCTACTTTATAAATGCGATTTAGGTTTTGAACATTACCTTTCCAATATGTTTTCATCAAAGGTTCAGCCATTCTTCTGACTGCCGTATTATGTTTGGATACCGCGATGCTGTCTTTGTTCACTACAGAAGAACTCATTCTTGTTTCTTCTAGGAATGGATC
>Ga0181402_1000804_pt1 | contig 11641 bp, 7 predicted proteins | sample 25SPOviralmetaG_FD_130131 | JGI IMG/M metagenome (GOLD analysis project Ga0181402, IMG submission 130131) | Marine viral communities from the oligotrophic San Pedro Time Series (SPOT) site, San Pedro Channel, CA, USA - 25 SPOT_SRF_2011-08-17 | ecosystem: Environmental > Aquatic > Marine > Strait...
TAAATTTTTGGAAATATATATCTCTAAAAATTTATTTTTGAATTATTACCGAAATCTCTCTTAACTTTAGGAAATATATCTCAGAACACTTTTTTTAGTTCACTTTTTGCAGTTTATGTAGTATAAATTTTATCTAGAAGTTTATTTACATTTATCTAGGTAAAATTATTGTGTTTTTTTTGCATTTTAGTATTTAATTTACTGTTGAATTATTTAACCATTTTTGTTTAGGAATATATTATTTTGTTACCTGTTATGGTCTCATAATATTTAATATTAAATTATTAATTATTTTACTGTTGATTTTGTTATATCGTCACCAAAAATATTATTTTTGTTTTTTTCATATTAGCATTATGATCAGAATTATGATTATTAATTATAATTATTAATATTACTCTTGTTATCACAATTATGTAAAAATATTATCAAATATAACAGCATTTATGATGTTATAATTTATATTATCACAAATAAATAAGATTAATTAGTTTTTACAATATTATTGTAAAAATTTATTCAAATATAACTTTACTAACTTAAATTTTTATTATATATCTAATCACGCGATAATAATAAATAAGTATCTTATTAAGATAGATATATATAGATATATATATATATATATATATATGTCTGTGTATAGTGATAAACCATACAAGTTAGAACTAGATTTAGATAGTGCAATAACCTGGTTAAAATGTTTAACAGTGCATGATGCATTCCACGATCTATATGCAGGTCATAAAACTGGTGGGAAGAGAGCAGAAGATTTCGACTGGAAACATGCAAAAACACTGTTAAACGGAACCTTTGAAGCAATTGGCGCCATGGCACCAGGGATGGGAATCTTCGCCCCCTTCTACGGAGGGGGAGTGGTAGGGGGAGGCAATCTGCGATTCCGTGATCTCGTCCGCGAGGTCGCTTCGTGGGAAAAGATATATATGGATGATAATTATGATAATTATGTTGTTAAAAACGGCAACGTTGATAAGGAGTTTAATGTGAATAAGATTGAAATTAGTGAATTACTCAAAAAACTATATGACGCAAAACCAGATCACCCGGGCGAGGAGGATATGGATAAAGAGGAGGAGGAGGAGGAAGATGAAGATGAGGAAGACGACGAAGATGTGGATAGGTTGAAACCGGGCCAGGAGGACGACGAAGATGAGGATAGGTTGAAACCGGGCCAGGAGGACGACGAAGATGAGGATATGTCTAAACCGGACGAGGGGAGTCAGAGAGAAGGGGCACCTAGAGCGTCGAAGGCCGTGAAGAGGCCGAGAAATGAACAGCCACCTAGAGCGTCGAAGGCCGTGAAGAGGGGCCTATTCTCGACGCCGGGTGAGGATGATATTGTGGCTCCTCCTCCTCGTCCCCCCCTCCTCAAGCTCAGTGACAGATTGCTACAGGAACAAGCTGAAAAGGTGGCAGTGGTGGTATACTGGAAAGCGATGGAGGAGGGAGCGACAAAGGCAGCGACAAAGGCAGCAGAGCAGGTGAAAATCAAGCTTCACGCATATAACGAAGCAAAGGCGACGTTTAATGAGGCGAGGTTGTTTGGGGACAAGTGGGAGGTGGCTGCAGCAAAACCTAAGATGGCCACAAAACAATTCGAGCTGGATGCAGCGAATGCAGCCGCTGCACAGGCAATAGCAGATGATGCAGCTCATCACGCTGCAGGGGAGGTGGACGAGGAGGCGGATCTATGGATCCTGATTGCTGCAATATTTAAGTACATAAGAGATAAAAGACAGAAAAATCTACTAAAAACTTTCAATCTCAATTATTCGCTAGAAAATGCTAGTATTGTTTTTAATGCGGCAGAAAATTATGGGAAACTGCCTGAACTATTGCAAAAGTTTTGGATTGCGGGCGACAACTTAGACCTGCGACAATGCAAAGTACAAATTTACTCTATCTATTTTGATTTAAATTTATGTGATGGTTGGAGCGGACCAGGATGGGTAGCGGTAGGTAATCAGGTTTTTAAACCTAGTGATTTTGATATAGAACCTAAAATAGACGTGCTGGACAACGTGGTCATAAATACGCATTCGTTTAAATTAAAAAATAGTAATAATATGGGTTGGGATATATTACGCGTTATGCAGACTGCAGGCGTTGATGGTGTCAAGCAAACCTATATATATATGTACTATACTGATGTCATGGCGCTCACCGTGGGGAAGCCATTCGAAAAGTGGTCTCAATTATCTTCACTGGGACCACCCGCGAATCCATGCATATCACGTCGTGAGATCTTCACATTTCAGAAAGATGCCGAGGACTGTATTAATACATATTTTAATCATCGAATAAATGGGGTTGAAGATGTACCATTTTTAACATATGTGGATCAAAAGATGAAGGACTTTATGAAAAGACCACTGTTCTCGATATTTTTTCTAAATAATTTTTTGGATGCGCGTAGGGGGGGGGAGAGTATTTTTGATGCTCCTCAAAATTTACAATTTTTAACTGAAATATTGTTGAATAAAGAATCATTCATAAATCGCGCACCTTACCTAATTGCGTTACTAGCTAGAGATGATGCACGCATCGAGGTGGCGGAGAGGGCTGCAGAGGTTGCATACAAGCAAGCGGAGGAGTTGATAGCAAGGACGGACGAGACAGTATACAAAGATAAAATGGCAGACGCTAAGAAGGCCGCCGCAGAGGCTGCAGCCAATCAAGCTGCAGAGGCCGTGGCGCAGTCGGCTGCAGAGGCTGCATACAATCAAGCGCTGGTGGACGAGCAGGGAAAGACCGCTGCAGTGGCTGCAGCCAATCAAGCTAAGGAGGCCGTGGCGCAGTCGGCTGCAGAGAGCGAGGCATCGTTCGTGGCGCAGTCGGCTGCAGAGGCTGCATACGATCAAGCGCTGGCGGACGAGCAGGGAAAGACCGCTGCAGTGGCTGCAGCCAATCAAGCTGCAGAGGCCGTGGCGCAGTCGGCTGCAGAGGGCGAGGAAGAGAAGATGGCGCGGGGGGCTGGGTTGGAGAAATACAAGAAAACGTTGGAGGAGTTACAGGACATTTTAATGGCGGAAGCGGAGAAGAGGGCGAAGACCAATGCAGAGGCTGCATACAATCAAGCTGAAGAGGGGTTTGCACAGGCCGATTCCGACGCCAAATACGAGCTCTTTGTCCGCCAGCTGGAGGGCGAGGAGGCAAAGGCCGCTGCAGGGGCTGCATACAATCAAGCTGCAATGGGGGTTGCGTTGCGTATTTATGACGTCCAATACGATGAAGCGCTGAAGGGCGATGATGCAACGGCCGCTGCACGGGCCAAATACGAGGAAGCGCTGGAGGGCGAGGAGGCAAAGGCCGCTGCAGGGGCTGCATACGATCAAGCTGCAAAGGGGGTTGCGTTGCGTATTGGACGTGATAAATACAATGAAGCGCTGAAGGGCGATGATGCAACGGCCGCTGCACGGGCCAAATACAAGGAAGCGCTGGAGGGCGAGGAGGCGGACCAGGCAGCTGCAGAGGAGGTTGCACAGGCCGCTGCACGGGCCAAATACGAGCAAGCGCTGTGGTCGAAAAGGACAGATATCATTGCAGAGGCTGCATACGAAAAATGGCTGCGGTCGCCGGAAGATGTAGATATATTTTTCGTTTCTGTATATAAAGAGATCGGTACCCTTGTCGAGTTGTTGATACATCAAACCCCCATGGTCAATCAGTTGGATGAGGCGAGGAGGCAGGCGGCAGCCATCGAGGAGGGGAAGATGCGGTTGGCGGAGGTGAAGGGCGAAGATGAGGATGATGAGGGTAATGTGGATATGTTGGAACCGGGCGAGAAGGTAAGGCCGAGGAGGCATTCCTTGGACGATATGTTGAAACCGGACGAGGAGAGGGAGAGGGAGGGTGAGGCACTGGCCATCGCAGAGGCGAATCTGAGGAAGAAGGTTGGGCGGATTCCCGACGAGTCCCTCCTAGGAAAAATGGGTGGAGTTATTGTTGCCTGGGCATTAGAGCAACCGGAGCTGAAAAAGATATATCGAATCCTGGAGGATGTGTATGATAATGATCAAAATATAATTGATCATTTTAATTCTATTGATAATAATAATGATGGGTATATCGATCAAGGTGAATTTATTGGAAGCTTTGGATACGACGTTCAATTTTCTTTGTATGACCTGGACGGTGATGGAAAAATTAACTTTGATGAGTTCAAGACGGCTACACTATATCGACGTTTTTTCTTAATTTTGGTAAAAATGTGTGCTAAACATATACGAGACATATCCACCACTGGTGCTGCAGGGGCCATGTGCCCAGATCCAGCATTGTCCGTCATGTGTAACGATGGGTCGTGCAAGGCGGCGATCGCAGACTGTGGCACCAGCGGCGCCATGTGCCCAGATCCAGCATTGTCCGTCATGTGTAACGATGGGTCGTGCAAGATGAGTGCGGACGAGTGCCCCACACCAGACGGGGAGTTGCAAGAGAAAATGGTTAAAAATATTCAGAGAGAATTGCTAAAAAAAGCTCGAGATCAGGTCAGACGCGGCGCCCCCGCCTCCTCCCCCGAAGAGCAATTTAGCAATTCTATATATACTGAATTGGCCGTGATGGTTAGTGATGAATTAGCGAAAAAAGTACCAAGGTCAGTCGTGAAGGATGATGAGTTAATTAGCAAGGGAGGCGGAGGCCAAAGCGGAGGGGGGGGGGAGTATAAAAAAACTTCTGTTGCTACAATGACTAATGGTTATGCATTGGGGTCTATTCTAGCTACAATGTTGCATTGTTTTAAGAATGCTCCTGTAAGTGGAGGCGGGAAGCTACTTCAAGAAGTTCAAAACGATATATTGAAGAAATTGTTGACAAGAGATGCATCAACTGGTGAATATAAAAAATTACATCAGGGAGGGGGACTTGGTGATATGGATACAACACTATTAACTAGTGTTATAGTAAATTCTAAATGGCCACAACGTGAGACTCAGTACAAAGGGGAAAATGCAGACATTATAGACAAATGGACTTCATCTAATCCAGGAGTGAAAATGAAGTTATTAGATGATATTAGGAATAAAGCAAATTGGAGACTAGCCTCTGATAACCTTAAGTTTGTTCTCAATAAAGGAAAAAAATGTTATATTAGCAATGCGGTAAGTGCTAAGTCTAATTTTGATTTTTATGATAAGTTTTTTTGTCCTTTAGCATCTATTATGGATGGACAGCCTACATGCAGCACATCGACATACGGGAAGGCTGTGACTAAGAATGGCGTTGAATGGGGTGTTACGGATATTATTATTACGACACCGATGGTGGACGTGGTTGGGTACGCAAAAAAAGCATTATTTACCTATCGTTTTAGAGTTGTTCCTGAGGGACTCGATAAGACTACAAATACTCCTAAATATGCACATATATCAGTATACTTGGCTATGCGAACTGGGGTTGGGGGATCAAAGGATATAACTTTGATTAATAGATATTCAGCACCAAAAAATTTCCCTCTCCCCAAGGATGGATGGCCGGGGACGGCTACAGCCGGGGGGTCCCTAATAAATGGATTTATGCCTTACGCTTGGGATAATATACATGAAGGTATTAAAGTTGATCTTACGGTACCTTCGACGACCCAGGGCCACGCTCTTGCAGCACAAACGACTTTAGAAAATTTGATATTTTTAATGGATAATCTTCCCCGTATTTCAGGTAAAACTGATAATTATAAAAATTTACTTGATTGTTTGTATAATGATGATCCAGAGGAAGAGCTCAATATCCCCGACGACTGGGTGCCCTGTTCTCGATTTAGACATTTATTCCCACAAAAACAACCAAATGGTAGCTATGCTGGATTTAAAGTGAAACATCTGCGAAGAGCTATTATAGAGACGTCTAACGTTAAGTCTCTAGGAGATCTTTCCCAAGAGTTAGACGGTATTGCAAAGAATGGGGGATATCTCAAAACAAAGAATGTCCCCAAGGGCGTGGGCGGAAGCAAAAAAACATGGGATGGCCCACAATATTCAACAAACGAGGGGACCAAGATTATACAACCTGTTAAGGGACGAGTAGTATTTCACTATGATAGACCTTCTGCTGCTAGATCATTAATATTAACATTATATGCCAAAGTGGATGTCAATCCCAACACGATGTGTGGTTTCGTTGGAAATAAAGGGGAGAATATAGTATATGTTGTTGCTAAACGTGGTAATTTTGCAGCCGCAGCGGCAGCAGCAGGAGGAGGCAGGGGTACTCGTCGAAAGCGTCCGCAAGCGCGCAAAACTCGCCGCAAAGCCCAAAAAACAAAACGCAAGAAAACTCGAATTAGAAAACGTCAAAGAAAACCAACTCGTGGACATAAGGCGCGCAATAACAAAACTAAAAGTTTTCGCAAATAAATAAATATTATTTAGTTTTTACAAAATTATTATAAAAATTGATTCAAATATAAGTTTACTAACTTAAAATATTATGCCTTCTGATACTGTATCCGATACCGTATCAGATACTATATCTGATACTATATCTGATATAGTATCTGATATAGTATCGGGTAACACCGGCTACTATTTTATGCGTACTCATAATAAAATATTACGCATCGAAAAAGTTAAGGTTCGAAAACTCATATTTGATGCTTATTGTAAAAAATATAAACTATAATATATTCTATTTACAAATTGGTAAAATCTTAAAATTTATATTTTATCAATTATAGTATTATTTTGCTATTTATATCTAATGCTCTCCCTGAAGACAACTGCGGAATTTGTGTAAAATACGGTCTTAATAGATCTCTCATTCTTGTCAATAACTGCTTCCACGATATGTCTTTGTTATGTTTTATTGTTCTTAAAAATGCCCAAGTCATGGCACCTTGAAATTTATAATTTATATATGCTTCTGCACCTTTCTGATTATCTTTACAACCACTAATTAAATACACATTTCCTTTTGTTTCAACACTATTTTCATTAGTTACTACTTCATTATAATCATCACTCGATAAATAGTTATATTTCAGATCCATTAATGTTCCACTATGACAACAATCAAAAAGAATAAATACATTCACTTTCTCTCTCAAATTCTCTTGAGTTATTCTTTTTAGTTCATCATCTGTAATAATAGTATTATCTATACAACACAATACTTCATCTCTTCCATCTATCTCGTCATTATTTAAATCTAATGTATATGCTCCGTGTCCTGAATATGTTAATATGATTGTATCACCTTCTTTTGAATCCTGTAATATTTTTTTGTATTTCTCTAAAATATTATTTTTTGTTGGTTTTAATTCTGTATGATCAGTTAAACAACAAACTTCATTTACACTAGATAAATTATTGTTATTAATAAAATATTCACGCAAATCTCGTACATCATTTATACATCCTCTTAATTCATTTTCTGTGCTCTCATAATTTATACCAATCATTAATGCTTTAGTTTGTTGTGCCTCAGCTTGTGCCTGAGCTTGTGCCTCAGCTTGTGCCTGAGCTTGTGCCTGAGCTTGTGCCTGAGCTTGTGCCTGAGCTTGTGCCTGAGCTTGTGCCTCAGCTTGTGCCTGAGCATGAGCTATAGCTAACTTATTATTTTTTTCATTTACATATATTCTATAATAATACATTCCATATTGGTATAATCTATATTGTATTATTTTCTTGACACGATTACTATAAGATGAATTTTGTATATTAATATAATTATAATTGTACCATCTATTTAACATTATCATTTTGTTATTAAAATCACGATTTATTTCCTCTACACTAGGCATATATATATATACTTGTATAATTATATCAATAATTCATTTTTACTTTAAGACTTCTTATTTATAATAGATTAAAATGAATACAGATGAACGTTTCAAGGTTGTAGTATTAGGTGAATGGGGTGTGGGAAAATCTTCTATTATAACGCGCTATGTACGTAATATATTTTTTCATAATACTGAATCTACTATTGGTGCTGCATTTTTTTCCATCTCTACACATAAAAATAATAAACCTATATCTCTCGATATATGGGATACTGCAGGACAAGAACGATATGCCACATTAGCACCTATGTATTACCGTAAAGCATCTGCTGCTATAGTGGTTTATGATATTACTTCTATTGAGACATTTGAAAAAGCTAAAAAATGGATTACAGAACTTCATTCTTGTGTTAATGATTGTGATATTATCCTAGTTGGTAATAAAGTTGATCTTAATACTATCAGAGATGTACCTCAACAAATTGCACGTATCTATGCTAGAGAGAAACAAATCAAATTTTTTGAAGTATCTGCCAGATCTAATACGGCAATAAAAGATGTATTTGAACAAATTATTAATAATTTACCTAGTAAAAAAGATAATAATTCTGATTCTACTCTTACAAATGATATTATTTCTAATATTAATAATAATTCGTCTACTGTTGTTCGTGAAGTTAAATCATCTAAGAGATCTTGCAAATGTAAGAATTAATTTATATCATACGTAATCTTTCAAAAGGAATTTCATCATTGTTATCTAATGTAGGCTGAATTGTCATAAATCCACGATTCTCATATATACTTTTAAGTCCATATGGGTGCCTTTTAATATCATGTCGAATTGCGAAATGTCCACAATTATGTGCTTCACGATACCCAGCTAATCGCTTTTGTTCAATGTTTTTCTGCCGCAGCTCTTTTGGAAACATCGCAATATATGCTGTTAATCGATTAAATTCACGTGTTTTGGGTTTCAACATTCCAACATTAGCATGAATTGTCTTTGAATTCCAAAGTACAAAACTGTTATAAGGAATCAAAAGCTTTACTGCTCGCTCCAAATGTAAATCATCTTCGGGTATTCTTGAAAACTGTTTACTAGATTTTGGATCCGATACATATGTACGATGTGATCCAGGAACTACTACAAATCCCGCATCATTCTCTGTAACCGGAAGAAAGTTATATGCTCCTTGAATTGAATATATTGTTTCTGCGGATGGTTGATCTATATGCAACCACATTCCAGGTTTTTGCTTTTGATCAAGAAATACTGAAAATCCATCATAACTTGTCACTAACTCTTTTGTTTGATGTACATGCTCCCAAATATTAATAATTCTATGATGCGTTCGCAGCTTCCACATGAAGTCTGATTGGCCTAGACCTGACGCATATACCATTCCTTTGTTCCACAACATTGGACAATTGGTTGATGTCCAAGTCTCTTTGTTATGAAAATCAAAGTTTGGACTCACGAAATTCCAGTCTTTAGCAAATTGTTGAAATGTTGAAGCGTGATCAATCGGTTCAAGTATATTGTGTATCACAACATATCCATACTTGTCCAGATAATTTTGCCATTCTTTGTGTCTCTCTACATCAAATGTCGGAGGTGTCTCGCACTTATAATTCATTGTTGTCTAATTTAAACAACAATAAATTTATCTATTTCAATTTTATTACATTAGTATAATGGCAAAAACGCGCAAAGTCTGTTCCATATCTCCAAAACAAGCAAAAGCTCGTGCTGTCTGTGTTCTAGCTGAAAATCCTAATGGAGTATCTGGTGTTATTCATATGATTGAACACAGAAATGGAGTTAAATTTATATATGATGTAAAAGGTCTCTCTGATGGTGAACACGGATTCCATATTCATCAATATGGTAACCTTACTGATGGTTGTGCTTCTGCATGTGCGCACTATAATCCTCTTGGACATAACCATGGTGGCTTGCGATCCAAAGAAAGACATCTTGGTGATCTTGGAAATATTACATCGAATAAAGGAATAGCATCAGGTAGTCTATATGGAAAAAATATAGATCTAGAATATTCTGGTAAGCATTGCATTCTTGGACGAATGTTGATAATTCATGAAGATCGTGATGATCTAGGTAAGGGTGGTAATGAAGAAAGTCTTAAAACCGGAAATGCTGGTAAAAGACTTGCATGTGGTGTTATTGGTAAAGCATAGTTTGTAATAATTTATGCAAAATACCATATATAACAGACTCCAAAGTCTCATAGTGAAATGTAAATGCCACTGAGTCTTCTAAATTAATAACGGCATGCCATATGTTGCGAGGTATATTCAATATCTCTCCTTTTTCTACTACTATTTCGCAAAGAGTTCCTTGGTCTTTCATATTCGATACCCGAACGTTATCTTCTGGATCAAATACTGTATAAAAATCCCCATACGAAGTACTAATAGGTATAATGTCTTTTTCTCCCGATGGACAAATAAACATTACTTTTTTCTTTCCTTCTAAAACACACAAATAATTCGTATTATCAGTATCATAATGAAATGTAGTAGTAGATCCTTTTGGACCCATCCAGAACGAATATGTCATAAACATATACCACGGTATTTGACTCTTAAATTCATTCTCTACTTCATCATCAAGTCCTATATCTTCTATGAATTTATAATAGTCTTCGCTTCTAAAATAATACTTCTTTTTTCCACGAAAATGTTTTCCACGAAGATATTTATTAATGTATTCTTTTAACTGCATTTTTATTAAACGAGATTCACTTACTGTGCATCCTTTATTTTCCGAACATAAAACATAAATTAATTCATCTCCATAATTATCTCGAAAAAAATCTATATTCCATTTACTAAAGCGTTCTAGCTTATTTTTTACAACAAACGGTACTCTTGAATCTTTATCTAATATATCATTTTCAATTACTTCACTAAAATCTTTTTTTAGATAATACCTCTTATATCTAATGTAGAGGTATAATCCACATATTGTGAATATCACTATAGTTATCTCTATCATTAAATATCACTAACTATTCTTTTTTTGGACGGATCGCGAGTTTTTCCAGATCTTCTACACATAGTTTACATTCGGGACCAATAGACTCTAACGCTTTTTCTATTTCTGATGATGTAGGATCATCCATAAGCATTTGACATAAAGTATGAAATTGCTCTGTTCTCTCACCATCTTTTTCCCAACCCGGATAACTAGCATCCCACAATTTTCCTAATGACTTGCTTACATGAACATTTGCTGCTGTTAATGCTCCTGATGCAGCTACTTCACCCGATGTCCATCCTACAACATCATCTTTGACATGCCACGAACGCTTAGCAGCATCAACACAATGAATTGGCCTCTCTTCTAAAGCTAATGGACGCAAATTATCAATAAATATATTAGAAACCCCATCTCTCGCAATTGGTTTTCCATTCTTCAACAAATCAGCAACTGTTAAAGACAACTGTTGAGTAAAACCCTGAATACTCATCGCATCTCCACACTTTTCATTCAAATATAAATTTATATTCACCTCTTGGTTATTTATTGTGTTATTAGATCCATTACAAATCACTGCATTATTATTTGCTGCAACTTCCGTCATAGTCGGCATAATCGCTTTTAATATATCAATAACATCGTCTTTACTTAAACCTGTCGATATCGGACTTTCTGTAACAGTTTCTTGTTTAGTACACGTTTTTATGTGACGATAATACCCGCTACTATGTTTATATGATTTTCCACAATTACAGATCCAAATGCGCGGCGAATCTGGAGAGCTACTTTTGGCTACTTTTTGTGTACCATTATGTACCATTTCACCGTTTTTGTGCTTTTTGGTGTCAAGATGTTTTTTCCAATTATAAAGTTTACACGTTGAATAGTCA
>Ga0181402_1000805_pt1 | contig 11637 bp, 20 predicted proteins | sample 25SPOviralmetaG_FD_130131 | JGI IMG/M metagenome (GOLD analysis project Ga0181402, IMG submission 130131) | Marine viral communities from the oligotrophic San Pedro Time Series (SPOT) site, San Pedro Channel, CA, USA - 25 SPOT_SRF_2011-08-17 | ecosystem: Environmental > Aquatic > Marine > Strait...
GCGACATCACCCCTAGGGTTTTAATTTGTATGTCCCCCTAGGGAAGGGTGTCGTGTTAAAAAAACACTAGACAAACCCCACACAAGACAGTATACTCGCACAGTCGCTGACATTATTCGTTGCTTACAATCATACACAATCAAGCGGATACAGTTAGGGACACTATTAAAAAGTACAGCACGGCATCTTTTATCGTAATTTGAGATGTCGTGTTAAAAAACCGCTTTACACAGCTCATTTTATCGTGTATAATAAATACGAGTAGCACTAAAAGGAATATATGAAACACACAAACACCAAACACATAAAAGAGATCAATGAAGCAAGTGATTTGCTACTGTATCAGATAGCACGACAGGAAACAGATCTGTTGGCACCAGAGATACTGTTGGCCGCATTACAAATGTATGCTGAGAACAAAGGCATAACAGAACCAGCGGAACACATCATCACTACCGCATTGGCACTACCAGCACCCACTACAACACCCGCACCAACAACCACAGTCAGCACGATAGATTTATTATTTGAAGAGGAGTCGCAATGAAATTGACACAGAGATACGCACCCACCAGCAGGCACACATATCTATGGCCCAACATACAGACATACACACAGATAGCCGCATATCTAGACAGGAATGATTTACCCCATCTGTTGTTACACGGCAAACCAGGCACGGGTAAAACCAGTATGGTACAGATGCTGATGGCTGAATTGGCTATTGATCCAATCAACTGTATCAACATCAACGGATCAGCACTCACAGACAAAAGGGGCATAGAACAGGTGTTAGAGGATCAATTACAGCGTACATTTACCGCATTTACCAAATCACCGTTCAGTGTAATCATACTAGAAGAAGCAGATGAGTTGACAGCAAAGGCACAGAACTTTTTGAAGAAATACATAGATGACACAGAGCACAGGTGCCGTTACATCTTTACCACCAATCACCCCAAAAAAATCAACACAGCACTACACAGCAGATGTACTGTATTGGAAATACGTGAGCCAAACACACGGATGGCACGAGCTAGATTACAGCAGATAGCACAGCAGGAAGGACACACTTTACCACAAGCAACACTAGACACGATGGTAAATCGCAACGCAACATTTAGGCAAATGCTCAATGAGTTGGATGGATGGTTGGCTCAATTGGATTCAGCAACCTTACCAAACCTTACCAACCAAACAGCGGAAGATGTCATCGCAAAAGCCAAGCGAGTAATGGGTGACAATTACCAAGCACCAGCGGTAAACTTATTTGACTATGGGGATTGACATCACACACATATGACTGTAAAATAACACTAACACGAAAGGCACACTATGACAAAAATAGACTACAATCAATACAGCACTGAGGATTTGTACAGTTTACTAAAATTGAATTATATGAGAGAATTCCATAACGGTACAACTGTTCTAGATTACAATGATTGGATAGATGAAGTAAACGCTAGAATCAGCGTACCAACCATAGAGGAGTATTTGTATGAAGGCTAAACAGCAAAACACAGCCACACTACACCTAGATGGGGACAAATTTATGTCGCAAATGGTTTTTAACAGCGACACAGCACCAACCATAGAAGAATGGATGGATCCAGACAGCGACTATTGGCAACAACAAAAGGAGCACAAAGATGAGTAGTTTTAATATAGAGACTAAAGCACGTACATTTCTTACGCTGAAGTTGAATAAACCAGTTGATGAAACCGTGTCCGCTGATGAATTAGAAGCACACGGTTATGAATATGATTACGACAACGGTATGTGTTATTATTGTACAAAACCAGCAGTTTATGAATGGGAAATTGAAAAAGACAAATGGGGAAACAAAAACATTAGCGAACTTACGTGTCAAGATTGCTATGACGAGTACGGTTATGATTATGAACAAGAAGGTTGGGTTGAAAGTGATTATGATCAAGATTTAGTAATTTATAGACAGGGGGAGCAAGATGAAGACGCTGATTGATACACGATTGATAAAACTGTTGCCCCAAAGGGAACAAACATTTAGATATCTAGAAGGTAGCATAGCCAGAGGATTCAATGATGATTTAGAGACACCATCAGACTGTGAGCGATGGTTAGTACTGCCAGGTGACGTTGGACAGGATATTACAGATAAATTATCTGTCAATGACTACTGTGTAGAGCAACGTAAACATAATTGTTTCGTGTATGAGAATATGTACAAATAAAGGAGCAACAATGATTAAATTTATAGTGTTTATCAGCACAATGATAGCAGTATATGGGGTGTTATGGTATTTTAGCACCAGTTTAGGCTTATAAAATTTTACCAGCGTTAGAACGCTTTATTTTTAGTTTTTTAACATCCTCCATCAGTCAGATAATCCATCAGTCAGATGACCCATCTGTCAGATAATCAATCAATCAACAGCAGTATGATAATGAACAGTTCCAGCACTATGGCTGTGTGGTACATGGTCCACAGTATGGGATAGGATTGTTTTTTCTTCATGAGAACCAAACTATCAGCACGTATCTTGTGCCTGTTGTAACTGGTGTTATCTCATGTGGATAACAAAAGTTGCTGGGAAATACCACAGCATCACCAGTGCGTAGATCAGGCACTTGATATTGACCTTGCCAGAATTGTAGTGCTCCACCCTCGTAATCTTGATTTAGCATCATGCTACAACTCAATGTTCTATTGGCTCCACCATAATGATCTATGTGTTCTTCAAATTTATTGCCTGCTCCATATCTGATCAACTGTACACCTGTGTGTTCTGTGGCTTTGTGATAGTAAGGATACTGTTGTATGATGTGTTTGAGTGCTGTTTGTATGTTGTGCCAGCATGGACCATGCTGTTGGTCCAACATGGTGAATTCACAAATGCGTGTGTTGGTTACTGCATTCTGTGTGTTTGTGAGGGCACTCTCGGCTGTGGCCCAGCCCGACCATGCGTCTGTGCTGTCGGGCAGTGTACGGCTCCATTCAATGATTTCATCGCAGGTGCTTTGGCTCAATAGGCCCCTAAACTCCGCGATGTATTGCCGTAGGTCCAGTTGGTTGGCTAGTTGCATTAACCACCCAGTCTAGTAAGTTGTTCATACAAATTGTACAACTTCTGTCTGTGTGTCTCTCCAACAGGATCTCCCGGAGGCAGTTTGAATTTGTCATCCTGTCTCATGGATCTGATGTCTTCTCTGATCGTGTTGGCATCTTTGGGTGCTGATGCTTGTGTGTTTGTTATTGGGTTGGGCATTCTGTTGTTGCTCATTAATTGTTCCAAAAACTGTATGCCTTCTGCTGTGTCCACCAATGGTTGATCCAACATACGCTGTGGCAGTGTTCCTGCATACTTCTTGACTGCTTCCAGTCTGTCTGCGTAGTCGTTGCCCCACTGTTGTTGCAGTGCTGATTGTTCTTGATCTAGATCAACTCTGGGTGTGCTTGCCATTTGTTGTTGCAGTTTGCCCATTTGATCTGAGTAGAGTGCCATGGCTGTTTTGACTTGATCCTGTGTGAATCCTGATTTTTTGAACACGTCAGTTACTTCTTTGCTCAAATCATCTGGCATTTCATCCAGTCCTAAATCTTTGGTCATACTGAAATCGTAAGCATCAGGCACTTTGTTGGTGCTGACTTTCTTTTCTAGTTCAGTGTATGACTTGGCTAGGTCCTCTGGTGTTTTGAACTTTTCAGGCAACCACTCGGGTCTTTCTGGTTGTGTAGCGGCCTCTTGTTCTGGTGTTGGCACTGTTTCTACTGGTGCTTCTGGTTGTGTGTCTATCAAGTGTTCCGTTGTTGCGGGTGCTTGTGTGTTGTCTTCTGGCATTAGATTATATGCTCCTTCTTGTTGTTATGAACACTACGTTCACGACACATATTATCTATCCTTCTCAACAGTTGTTGCTGAGCCACTTGGTATACTGCCGCATATGGATTAGGTGAATCGCTGGTTACTCTTGTTTGATGTATCACGCGATTTAAATCTTCGTATACTGCTTTGCCGGCAGGTGATTCAAAGATCTGTCTATAGAATTGTTGTAATTGCGTTTGTGAGTTCTTCATGTTCAGTTTTTTTAGTTACAGTTGTTGTTCGTTTACAACTCTATTTATGAGGACTAAACTGAAGGTGGTTGATTTTGGTCTTGTAATTGCTGTGCCAATGCCTGCAACTGTTGTGCCTGCTCTTGTTGTGATTGTTGATCCAATGTTTCTTGTACTTCTGCTTCTGTTTTCAATACTTCTGGTGACATATCACCATCTCTTAATATTTTACGTGCAAGTTTTTGTAGATCTAAATTAACCAATGCATTTGGACCCAACTGTGTGATTGTTTGTACCAACTGTAAGTCTCTTGTGATCTCTGTAAGTGCAATACCTCTTTTGACTGCTGAGTTTACAACCAATTCGCTAATTTCACCGAATCTTGCAAAGTCTTCTACCTCACCTCTCATCTGTAATCTTTTAATTAAATTACCAACCAATGGTCTTAAAAATTCTTGTTCTAGTCTTAATCCACTAGGACCTATTCTACGATAGAATTCAGACTGCCTAATCTGTACTTCTGTGGCAGTTTGATATTTTGATTCATCTGGTGGTAATATTGCATCATTGAACAACATACGTCTTATCATTGCTCTGTGATCATTGATTGTTGCTTCCGTGATGTTGAGTTGTCCAGGAAATGGTATTGCTTGTAAAGGGGAATCTACAGTGATTACATCTCCTGGTCTCAATTTCATGTTAGCGAAATTGACTGCTGTGTCTGAATTAACCTGCCAACTACCTAATGCTAGGTAAGAAGCGGCTTCCATAAACAACATCTGTGCTTCATTGACTACTCTGATATGCGGCAATGCTTCTCTTACAGGACTTGTGCCCCACATGTCACCAACAGTTTTTCCAAATCTGAAAGTGGTAAACATTTGCACTGGCATACTTGTTTGTTTTAGTATGGTCATTTCTTTGCCAACTTGCACTGTGTATGTAAATTCTGATGCGTTTGGTAATCTCAAACAACTTTCTAATACTTTGTGTGTTTTGTATGGATCTGCTCCACATAATTTTTTCATTTCTTCAGGCAACATATCTATGAAGTTTTCTAAAAGATAATGTCCTGGTAATTCGTGTTCTCTGAATACTGTTTCTATTTCTCCTTGATGGTTATCTAAGAAATATAATTGGTGACTTGGTACTGCTACAAAATCAATGTTCTTGTCTTCGTACATACCTATACAACCACAGCCACTTATGACTGCATCTGTTAATGCTTCCGATGCCGCTATGTAAAAGTTGCTGTCTCTGATTGTTTTGAATACTCTTCTGTTAGCAACGTCTAATGCTTTTTTGACATCAGTCGCTACTCTCTCCTTTAGATCTTCTCGCACGGAAAGAGTGGCCCATTGTTGGTTTTGCGGAATCAACAAATTAAGGATCGTGGATACTAGGGTCTGAACACCGTCTGGTGCAGTTGAATCAAATATCTTTGTTCTGTCTGTTGCATTTGCATCTTTTCTGTAGATGTCTCTGTTGGGTCTTGTGTAAAGGTACGCTTCAGATATCTCTGATTCGTGTTTGTCTCTTTCTTGTTTGGCAAGTTTATATGCCCTTGCGATGTAATCTTTCATTCAATTATAGATTTGATAGAGTTTTGAAATCTGAACCTAAGCCACCTTCTTCTGATATGCCTAAAAGTCCACCTGATCTCTGTGTGATTAAACTACTTCTACCTCTTCTACCCCTTCTTGATCTTTGTTGTGCTACTGCGGCTTTTTTTCTTTCCGCGTCTAATTGTTCAGCCGCTCTAGAATCTGCATCAGCCTGCAATTCTCTTTGAATTTTTAATTGCTGTTGTGCTTGTTCTTCTGCACTAGGCATCTTTGGTGCTTTAGGTATACACATTAGTAACCACCTCCTAATAATCTAATAACATTCTGTGCTGTTCTGATTGTTGGTTGTAATAAACTTCTTCTCTGTGGTGCCGCTCCTAGTTCTTCTTCACTAACACCTAATGCACTTGGTCTCTGTGTGATAAGAACACCTCTGCCTCTTGCGGCCGCTGTTCTTGTCTGTCCTACACCTCTTGCTCTGCTTGATGTTGGAGTCGGTGCTGGTGCTGGTGCTGGAGCCGGTGGTGGTGGTGGTGGTGGTGGTGGAGGGGGTGGTGGAGATGAACACATCATCTGTGCCACTGGTCCTTTGTACTCGGATGATAATTCTTCTATGATGTTGAAGTCTTTGTCCCAAACTAGTTTTGAATATACCTTCATAATTCTTTTTTTCCTTTTCGCGTGTGTGTTTATAATATCCCTTTCGCGTGTGTGTTATATTATAAATAATCTTGTCAGTCCAATTATTTATCGGATCAATTGATTTTGAAACTGGATCCAGAGCGTTGCAAAGGGTTGAATACCTTAGCAACTTTGGACACATCCACGGCTAAATTAGGCAAGTGACTTATTGCACCACTGGTTGCGTCAATACAGTCATCATGCACCCTTGGTTGAGGGAACGCTTGTAACTCATCCATGAACGGTGTTTCTTTTACTCTCTCATGAACAAACATACGTCCTACTTTGATCAAAGGTTCTAATGTTTGTGCAATGAATACCATTTTGTTTTTGGATCTAAATTCTGCAATCACTTGTACCATCACTTTCATTTCTCTTGCAACTTTACGTAATTCATTTGCCAACGTTGCAGAAAAGTTTTCCTCAACGTATACGTGACTTATTTTGTGGTAAGCACAAGCATGAATAATTTCTCTACACTGTTCTGTAAAATCTTTTGTTTCTTTGTCTACTGCACTCAATACTTTTATGTCATGCACAAAAGTATTACCCTCACTGTCTCTGGCACATATGGATAGAACAGAATTATCTCTACCACTCAATCCTTGTGCTGGATCCCAGTATGAACATATACGTTCAATGTTGTGTCTGCCCAATGTACACGTGGTTATTGCATTACCAAAAGGTTGTGCTATGCTGTTCCATTTCAATTCATCATCGTAGTATTTGATGTTTTCTAATTGTACCAATGGTTGATAAGTTGATTCAGGAATCAACATATACTGTGAATTAAAATCACCTGTGGTTGTTTCTCTGCGTTGTTGATCCAACCATTCATATGTAAACATTTTTTCTGGATGGTTGTCCCATGCTAGGTAATCTTCCTCGGCAACTGTGCTGTCTTCTTGTATCACATCACGTTTCCTTACCACTGGTATACGTTTGAATTCATAACCAACACTTTCTAAATGATCGTAGATGGTTTGTTCATGGTGAGGTGTTCCCACCATGAGAATTTGATTTGACAGTTTTCCAAATTCACTTACACGCTCTTTGATCCTGTCTCTTTGATCAGCAGTTATAACGTTGTCACTCGTCTCTATGTCGTCTGCAATTACCATACTAGCATGAAATCCGGTAAATGAGGCCCCTAAACTGCTGACCGTGACAGAAGGGTTCAACTGCATTATGGGTCGCTCCACTGTGAACGTTTCTGCTTTCCATTGATACAGATCACTTTTCATGTCCTGCAACATGGGGTGTGACTCAATCATGTTACGTATGAACAAACTGTTCCTTAATGCTAGATTACGTTTGGCTGATATTAATAGACAACTCCAGTTAGGATCGTGAAACAATTTCCAGCAAACATACGCACCTATCAAAAACGATTTGCCACCATGCCTAAACATTTGTAATCCACGTCTAGGGTGGTCGTCAGTGTTTTCTAACCAATCACATATTTCTTGGTGTACGGGTGGTGTGGTCTGATTACTGATTATGTTCAGCGTGTCTAAAAATACTTTGAATGGTATTTTGGACATTACTCATTTGCTTTTTTGTCAAGCCTTTTTTGTGCCATCGAAAGCAATTTTGCCGCTTCACTTTTCTCTTCTTGGTTATTCATACCAGTTGGATGCACTGCACCTGATGATGCTTGTGCTAGATATTTCAACAACATAAGTTTTGCACGTTTACCATTGTCTAAGAATGTAGTTTTTTTGATATAATCCTTTTCGCTTTTGTCAGGATAAGGTGTATCAAAAAGACTGTGTGCTTCTTCGACTTCTTTTTTCCAGTAACCGTCTGCAAATCCTTTGAGTATGTTTAACCATTCTTGTTCTACTCTATTTTTGCTCATTGTTTACTTCTTCTTTGGCTGGTTGTTTTGGTAGTAATCCTACAACTTTTGTGTATAAATCACCTATTATTGCTAGGTCGGGTGCTTTGAATACACCTTTCTGAGATGATGCATCTATAATTTGTGCCATAAGCACAAGATCTTTGTCTTCTAATTGTTTCATTGTATATTTTCCTTTTTTGTTCTGTTAGTTTAATTTACACCCCAGACTACTATGACGAAATCTGGGGTGCTTGATATGCCTAATGCTTATTTCTAAAGCCTTAAGTTCAAATTATTTATAAGGAATATTATGAGGAGGTATAAAAAGGCCAACAGCCTCGACTAAAAAACTGTTGACCTTGCATATGAGAACACATTCATAAAATGTCATAAATGAATGATACACATATTTATTTGTTGTTGAGTATGCTGATAAAAATTTTATTAAGAAACACTTTAGACAACAGTGTTGCGTGTCTTTCTAGTGTTCTATCTAGTTCTTTTTCGTATTCACGTTTTTTGATTATTTCTAAAATGTCCTCTGCCCTTCCTTTGCTGTCCCCCGGGCCACGTGATTCGTTTAATTCAGCCAGCAGTTGTCTTAACTTACTGCCTTCTTTTTTATCATTTTTATCAATTGCTTTTTGTATCTTCTCGTTTCGTTTTTTTATTTCTTCTTTTCTTTTTCTGTTCATTTGTTCTCCTTGGTTATTGCTTTACGAGGCATTTTTTTACCTAATTTTGCAAGTGATATTTTTTGTTTGTGATTGTACTCTTTTTGATTTGCGGCTTTGTGCAGTGCCATAACAAATTCAGATTGTTGTTTTATCCGTTGTTCGTTATCCATTAACATGACCTCCCCTTCTCCAGTTGATACCACGTGCTTTGGATCCTTTACCTTTTGGTTTTATACGCTTGTTTTTTGTTGGTCTTCGCATGGCCTGTCCTCTTACCATCATTTGCACATTCCATATGTGCCATCCTTGTTTGGTATTGATCCTGCATAAGTTTTTTGACTTCTTGCCGCGACCCCATCTGCCATGCATGGTTTTAAAAAAATCAAGGTAATCTTCCCACATAATAGTCCACTTTTGTTTCCAAAATTTGGCTTGTGCTTTGGCTTTCAAAAATCTGTAATAGTGCTTGTGCACCTTGGGATCTGGTCCAGTTAACCACAATCCTTTCCTAGGACCTTTTTGTCCCACTGGTGAATCAGGATTTCTCCTTAACCAGCGTTTTTGTTTTATGCTCATTTTCTTTCTTCTTGCTGGTGTCCATCCTGCGGCTAATCCAGTAAGTCCTTTATTCCATGGTGTTTGTGTATTGGTCATTTTACTCCTTTTGGTTATTTTGGTTGTTTTGGTATTATAAACTTGGATAGATTACCATATGCATTCTGCGTTATTTCTTCAGTCATCTTAATCTGTATTTCATCAGCAGTCATCTTATACTCTGGATTGTATGTGTTCCACATTTTGGCTATGATGCTACAATATTTGTTAAAATTATCAACCATTTTCACAGACACCCTAGCCGGTTGTCCGTTGTATTCATGAAAGCCTAGTTGTTGAAATGCCCACAGCATATCATCTATGCTGGGATTCCAACTGTATTTGCCTTTGGCCCATTTTACTGGCTCCATCATTTCTGCCCTAAACTGTTTCCAGTCACGGCTGTCTTCCCAATTTGGACCTCTATACACTACCATTCCGGTAACAGCGTGTACGTGTTGTATTAGTTTTCTACGCTCGTCGTATGACTGTTCGTAGTATTTGTTGTTGTTTCCTTTGGCTAAAATGTCTTTATACGTTGATTGTATCATTTTTAGTGCCTCCTATGTTATTGTTTTGCTTTACTATTATTTAGTTCAGATCCAGAAAAGACCCGTTATTTCTGAGTTCGTGATATATAACAGTATGCAGGCACAGATAACTCCACAGCAAAGGCACATTAATACACTTCAAAACAATCAGGCAAAACATCAAGAAACAGCAATTCGTAATTTTGAAAAACTGTTCAAATGCAACATCATGGCACTAACTCCCCAACAAATAAGAAAAATAAAAAGGCAAAGACAAAGGCTCCAAGCAAAGGCATTCAGGCAAAAACAAAGACAAAGCCAAGTCTAACCAGTGGCTAAAACACTAGTCGTAATATGATGGCTAATGACCTAGTTTTAATATGTGTACTTCTATTTGCACATATTTGTAAGGGCCAGAGATTTTATTTGATCCGTAATAGATCAAACGTTTAGCAGTTCCAATACATCCGTCTGCTGTAAATCTAATAGAATTTTGTGCGAGACATCAAGCACAAAAGATGGTTATGTGCATTTTTTTTTATTCTAAAATTTGCATATAGCCATCTTGTGACTTCAACATCAAGTTAAATGATTGTTCGCGAATTAAAGAAAACAAATAAAAACGAGTGCAACGAGTTTTTGGACTAACAGGGTTAGTCCCATACACAGCCAGAAATGATACCCAGATAATATGTGCATATAAATAGTTTTGGAAGTTTATTGGTTTCATGAAACTTTCAATTGATGTGCTAGGTACTCCTATTTCTTTTAGTGCCTTATCAGACAACAAGGATACCTAGCACTGAAAAACTTCAACGAAAAAATCACCCCATATGGACATTTCAAATGCAGTGAAAGCCGTCGTCATGTCAGCAAAACCACAGGTCGGAGCTCAAGGGCCAGTTTGCCTGGCAATCGAGTGTGCAACGGCAATCCCCATGTGTGCAGATTCGTTTTGGATCGTAAGAACAAGTCATGCGGTCGTGAGGATTTGGAATGCCCAGCGGCAAAGAATCTAACTAAAATACCCTATGGTTGGAAGATAATGTGTGGTGTGTGCAAACGTAGATGGGAAGTTAAAACCACATCTTAAAACTGATACCAATCAAAAACATCAATATGGTGTACAACAGCCATTCGTTGCGTTTGACACGTGAATCTAAATGTGCCATGTGATTGTTGATCAAGAGATTTATTTTTTGTTCAAGTTTGTACAATCTCTCTTTGGTAGTCATTATTCGTTTTCTATGAATGTTTTGCCTGAAAGTTTTTCAACCTCTGCAACAAGTTTTTCCATATTAATTCTAACAGTCTTGCCTGTTTTTATATTTTTAGAATAGTATTCCCATTCACCTTGCGTGTTGTGAGGTGATATTTTTGTGACGTTGCCTGCTTCATCTTTCACAAACACTTCAGATGAAGATGATTCATCCTTGGCATATATGAATGATTTGTCTGCACCGTGTGTGGGATCACCTGATTGGTTGTCTAATTGTACAGCACCAAATCTAGACAGTGAATTTGTTGTGTCATAGAAACCATACTTGTTGGTTGCACCATTGGCATCAATGTAATAAGCATAACCATTTGTCATTGTGCCGGAGTATTTGTTGATCTGTGACTTGTATGCGAATGCGTTTGTCATTGTGATTGTTCCACCACCATCGTCTTGTTCCACATATGATAACATACCGTGTGCATTTGTGA
>Ga0181402_1000806_pt1 | contig 11635 bp, 10 predicted proteins | sample 25SPOviralmetaG_FD_130131 | JGI IMG/M metagenome (GOLD analysis project Ga0181402, IMG submission 130131) | Marine viral communities from the oligotrophic San Pedro Time Series (SPOT) site, San Pedro Channel, CA, USA - 25 SPOT_SRF_2011-08-17 | ecosystem: Environmental > Aquatic > Marine > Strait...
AAAGTCAGAATATTGTAATTTATATTCTTGAAAAGTTGAATTGTCAGCCCAGAATATCCAATCATTTGAACTGATATTTGAATTTGTTGTATAGTTAGTTAAATTAAACGATGGGCCTGTTGGACCTACTGGACCTTGCGGACCTTGTGGACCTGTTGGTCCTGTTACTGATGCACCTTGTGGACCAGTTGGGCCAGTTGGACCTGCTGGGCCTGCTGGACCTGTTGCACCTGTAGAACCTTGTGAACCTGCCGGACCTGCTGGACCTTGCGGACCTTGTGGGCCTCTTTCATTTGTAACGCTTAAATTTAGAGGTGTTGAAGTTACTGTAATTGTCATTTTTATTTATTCCTTTATTACTGAGGTTGATATCTAATTATAAATACAAACCTTAATGATTTTTTCTGTGCAGGATTTCCTGCTTCCCACTGAACTTTACAAACTACTATAAAAGGAGTTGTATCATCAGCAGTTGAAGTAAAGCTACTATTTTGATCAGATAATAATGTACTTGGTACAAGAAAATCAAAAGAACCTGCTGTACCTGTATTAAATATCTGATTACCTTTTGAGTATGATTGAGCAGTTGCACCTGCTGCAGAAGTTAAAGATGTTATTTTAACTGAACCTCTATTTCTTTCTACAGTAGCTGTAAAACATTCTGCCTTTATATCAAAAGTTGCAGTACTAAAATCTGTAGTATCATTTGTGTTTACACTTAATAAAAATTGATTACCTTCAGCAACTTCACGAACAATTACATTGTCCGCTCCACCTAGATAATTTTGTATGTTTGAAATTCTCATAGTATCTCCTATAGGTTAATTTATGAGTAATATATAACTATAGCTATATATTAATTAATGTTATGTTAATTCAGCACTAGCTGAAAAACCTGTTAAACTTGCACTTGTTGAATTTGATCCAATATTTATACAAACATTAGCATATTGTTTTGTACTTAAATTTGTTGGATTAGTTCCAGTGCTCCATGTAGCATCTATTGTAGGCGTATCTCTCATTGTAACAGGAAACCAAATATTCATATGTCTTAAATGACTACTTGAATGTCCTTGAAACGCTTCACCAACAATGCTGACCAATTGATAAAAATATCTTTGGCATCTTTCTAATGATTTATCAAAAGGAATTATTTCAAATTTGCTAGCATTACTACCAACTTCTAATTGTATTCCAGATATAAACCATGTATTATTTACTGTATCAGCCAAGTTAACTTGACCAACTGCTCTATCATCATCTGCTGTTGTATTCCAGTTTGTATTTAAAGTACCAGAATCAAAATCAGATCCAGCTGTTAACCACCAACTTACTTCTAAACTTTTATTATTATCATTATCAAAAGCTGATGTGTTATTAGTATCACCTGGGATAGTTATTAATTTTTGTTCCCATACATTTGCATTATCAATAGTATATAATTTACTTATATGTCTATTATCATCATGATTATATAAATCAAAAATATAGTTACCTGTTTTGCTAGATTTAACCCAAAAAGTTACAGTTATATCTTCTGCATTAGTTGTACCATATTTTAATTTTTGTAAATTTTGTCCTTCTATAATTTGTTTAAATTTAAATTTAGAACTAGCGCCTAAAGTAGGTACTGTTGTATTTTCTAATTTATAAGATCTACTTAATACTGTATTATCTGGTGTATCATTAGAATGTGAATGTACCCAAGTTCCAGAATTATTAATATCTGAATACCACATATCTGTTAAAAGATAACCTGGATTAGCACTAGTAGTAGATGAAGATCCTCTTTGATGAATTAAAAAATCTCCGTTAATAATTAAATTTCTATATTGATTATAATCAAAACCTAATAAAACAGGTGCAATTGAATTATTACCAATTGTGCTAACATTAGTTGTTGGGTTCCAATTACCAATACTTAAACCAGCAGAAAATGCACCTCTTGAAAATGAATTATTTAATCTTATCCAAATATATAAATCTGTTGTTGTAGGTATATTTTGTATTTGAAAATTTTGACTTGAACTTGCAGCATAATTTCCTGTAGGAGCATTAAATGTTTGTATTAAAATTCTATTAGCTTCTGTTGTGCTAGCACCACTACCATAATAAATTTCAACACCTTCAACATTATTTTTTGATGGCATAGTAAAATTTATATCAATATAAGGAGTAGTTGCAGAAGGGAAAGTATTATTTAAAGTTAAATTAGTAGCAACCCCTAAATTTTGATATCCTCTTGTAGATGATATAGGTGGAGCAGGGGCAGTAGCTGTTAAAGTTCCTACTGTATAATCTGCAGCATTATATTCTTGAGCAGTTATAAAATATCCTTGAACTCCACCATTTAATTCTGTTTCTGAAATACTATTTATTTTAAATTGACTACCTAATTCAGATGCAGCACTAATTTGATTATATGAAGTCCAAGTAGAATTAAGTATATTTGTTGTTACATCAATACGAAAGTTTCTTTTAACTGCTCCAAATTTTATATTATTAACATTAAATATAATTTTTGCACCATAAGAACCATAAGGAGAAGTTGTAGATCCTGATGTATCTAATTCATAATATACAAATGAAAATATTTCACCAAGTTTATTATTTAATTTAGTTTGTTCATCTGTTAATTCATTACTTAAATCAAAAAATTGTCCATTAATACAATCTTTAAAAAACTTTAATAAATCAATATAATTTGCTACTGTTCCTGGAACATAAAATTTTGCCTCTTCATAAGTATCAGGATATACATAAGTTTCATAAAAATTAGTTGATACATTATTTTCTTTTATAACGTATTCTCCAATAGCATTACTAGATGAACCTGATGATGCATTAGTTACAAAATTATAACTAAACACATTGTTTTGATCTAAATTATAATAAGTGCCTTTAATACCTATTATATCATTAACTTGTAAATTTGCGGCTCTTGTATCTGTTCTAAATGAAATAATTTTATTACTCCTAGATTTATTCATTATAACAGTACCAATTCTTTGAGCCTCAACATTGGTATTAATAAATTTTAAATTTAAATCTTTAGATAGTACTGGTTCATTAAAGTATTTAGTACCATATTCTAAAAACACTTGATCTTCTTGATATTCATTTGCTTTAGATTTAAATTGTAAATTCATTTCATTTAATGTAGAATTAAAACCATCATTAAGTACAGTAACATTACCATATATACTGGTTTCATCAAAAATATTATTTGATCCGCCATAAGAAATTGATCCCGTTGTATCGGAAAGCATTTGAAATTTTCCTAAAGTATAACTAAATATAGATTGAGAATTACTAACAATATCAGAAATATTTAAATCTTTTGAATCATTTGTATTTACATAACCGTTACATTGATATCTTTTACTAGTAACAGAATTTCCATCAGAATCATTATGTGTAACAGATTCGTCACAAAATTGTTTATGAGAATAAAATGAAGGTATATCTAAATCACTATCTGAAATAGATTGACCACAACCATATACTTTATTAGTTAAATAATCCGCTAAACATTCAGCAGGATTAGATGAATAAACTCCAGCTAATGTTCTAAGTATAACCCTAGGTAATTTTGCTGTAAAATATTGTTGGTGTCCATTATAAGTCCAAGTAGCTGAATTACCATAATCATCTGTTCCAGGTTGAGTACGTAATCTTCTTGACCCCCATGTTTCAAAAGTTTCACCCCCAGTTAAAGTTGATGCCGCATTATAAGCCAAACTTCCACTTAATATACCATTTAGTCTACTAGCATATTCTTCTTCTGTAGCATTTTGATAAGGATAGGCAGTTGGCCTAAATTCCATAGTTACAATTGGCCATAAATTTTGTGAAGTATTTCCTTGAAAATCAGTTGTAGTATAAACAAGCCAAACTCTTGTTTCTGCATTTCCTGCAACATTGTCAACAGATGAAGATGTATAATTATTTCCCCATTGCTTAATATGTAATGCATTAACTATTCTATAACCATCGTCTGCAACTATATTTCCATTTGAATCCGTATAACTTGTTGGAGAAAATGGAGAATATAATATATTATTACTACTATGACTTCCAGTTACATGTTGTTCTCCCACTTCTACAAAATCTAATTCTATTTCTGCACCTGTACCTAAACCAGTTGCTGCCGATCCGTTTTGCCAATCACTAATTGTTATAGGATTAGTTGCATAATCTCCTAAATCTACAATTTGATAAGTACCTGTTTTAAAAACTTTACTATGACTACTACCAATAGATGTAGTAAAACCGCCTGCATAACTATACACCCAATAAGCAACTTGATGTCCTGAAAAATTACCAAATGTAAGGGTTTCATCAAAAATTTGAGGATTAGTTATTGAACCTTGAATAGTTGTACCTGTTGGAACAGGGCCTATTAAACTATTAGATGATAAAGTTCTAATTAATTTACCTTCAATTTCAAAACCTAATTTAGTTGTTAAACCTGTAACATTATCTTCTCTATCGTAATTTAATTCTACATATACATATGCAACATCAGGTAAATATCTAGTTTGTGCATTTGAAGCCCATTTACTGCTAAATGTTTCCATCTCTAAACATCTTCCACCGTCAGGATGTTTTACAATTTTTAAATTATCATTTAACCAAGAATCAGTATTGCCATCAGCATGAGTAGCATTAATAACATTACCATTTAGATCAAAAGATAATTCATAATCATCCCAATATATACCACTAGTAGTTCCATAATTACTAGTGCCTATTTTATGAATTGGGCCTTCACATAAAGCAATAATAAAAGCCATTGTTTTATTATCACTGCTTATGTCTGCAAATATAATAGATCCATGTATTTTATCTTGTCCATATACAACAGGAAGTTTATTAGCTGGATCTGAAGGTATCCTTTGTTTAACACCTGGGTCTGCTTGAGAGGGATTACCTTCATTACCTGGCATATCAGGGCCAAATAATTTTTGTGTAATATATGATACTGCAAGTGATAAAGCAAATCTAAGAATTGCTCCTTGAATTGTTTGTGCCGTTATTGCCCCTATAATAGGTGCTGCCGCTGCCATATATTATCTCCATTCGTAAGTTTTTTCAATTAATTTAAAATTTAACTTATCAAACTTAATATTTGTTCTATCATTAGCTAATTGAGCCATTAAGACTCTATCAATTTTATTGTTTTGTTTTAATTTTGTAAACTCATCTTTATACATTTTAAACATTCTATAAAATGCAGATGATGTTCTTTTATCTTTATGAACCCATGTAACAATTGTTACAAGTTCATTCATTGCAGTAAATACATTTCCGTTTATTAAACCCATAATGCATCCTATTATTTTATTATTATCTTTTGCAATAATAATTTTACCATTTTGCATACATAAATTTATTAAGGTTTCATAATATTGATCAGTTACAATTAAACCTTTTACATGAAAATCAGGAAATTCTTTTACTGCTTCAACTATTTCTTTTATACCATCTTTAATATCTTCTTTACTAGCTATTCTTATATTCATATTTATTCTCCATTAATCTTGCCCAAATTTAGGGTTAAAGTTTGCCATTGCAGCAACAAATTCCATTGATCTATCACCTGATGAAGTTTTTTTAAAAGAACTATCAGAAGTAAATCTGCCATTTGTACTACCTAATATAGTACCTAATATATTTTTACATTCTAAACTTATTTTAATTTTACCAAATTCTTGATTTTCTTCATCAACAGAATGTGAATATATTACACCTTTCCATTTTATATAAGCACCAGTATATGGATCAGAATTAGTTTCATTAACTGTATCAGAATCATCATTCATCCAACCTTGATAAATAGTTACTATACCTCCAATACCATTATATTTTTTTAAAACAGGTATTATTGTGTTAGGAACGCCATTTAATTCAACAGTTATTTGATTTGTTTTAACATCTTTAGTTTCTTCAACAGCAGTTAAATTTAAAATACCTGCACCAGGATAATAAGTTGCATAATTTACACCATTATGAAATTCTAATCTTTTAGAAGATGTGTTTAAATTCAAAGAATTTTTTTCATCACTATCTGGTTGTATTGATATAAATTGTATAGGATATCCGCCCTCAGATGCTGTATGCTGATTGCTAAGACTTCTAGCCATTATAGTACCTCCTGAAATTCAAATTTATCATATTTATATAAATTTTCTGTTTTATTTTTAGGTATAATAGTTACAGCAGGTTTTTTAGTTAACATTAATTTTAAATTAACATCAGGGCCAGTTTTAACTGTAGTAAAATTAATAATATTTAAATTACTTGTTTGATAAGTATTAAGTAACTGAATAAGACCTGTTGTAGTTGTAGTAGTTGCTGTATTTAAATGTCTTTGAATTGTATTACTTCCTGAAGCATTACTCCAAGCAACCCCAACACTTGCATTAAAAGATGTATCAAAATCAATAAAAGCTATATTTAAAATTGGATCAACAAAAACACTTAATATTCTTTGAACATCATTAGTTGATACCAAACTACTAGTAGGTTGTAAATAATCCCCAACATTATATGTTTCTATTGGATTATCTATTTCAATTTGATTTGGAGAAGTATGAACAGCTTGAACTACATCTCTTAATTTTGTAATAGGATTAAAATTAACCGCAACAGGGCCAGTTGAGGTAGTTAATTCCATTGTTATATCTCCATACTCAGGCCCAAATTGTAAAGTAAAATAACCTACATGATCAATTTTAGTTTCACCAAAAACTTCGGGAAAAGCAGCTGTAGGAGAAGTTACTTGTTTAATAATATTATGTGTTTTTAATACATGCGTAGAATTTGTAGCTAATATTGTATTGTTAATATAATTATAAATTTGTAAAGCATTTTGTAAATAAGAAGGTAAAACAATTGTTACATCATTACCATTTCTATCTTTTAAAGTTGTACCATCAGAATTTTTAAAAGTAATTAAACCATTTCTATATGGATTTGTTATAGTTTGTAAAACTGTTTCATTAGTTAATGTAGCACCAGTATAAGATACTGCAGTTAATTGAACTCTTACATTTGGTAATTTAAATACAAAAAGTAATTTATCATTTGGAGGCCCAACACCTGTAGATGAAACCCCAGATACAACTTGTGTTAACTTATTGTTTTGATCTGCTCTAGATTGAGATATATTAGCATAAGGGCCAGAAGTTCCAGCTGTACCATTAGCACAAAAATCTAAATAACTTGCAATATCAGTAGCTGTAAATAGTCCTGGAGGAATATGAACAATTGCTTGAGTACCATCAAGATATTGATATGGTGTATTTGTACCTGCATTTACAAATGTAAATATACCTGTAGGAAACGTAAAAGGAGGAGTAGGATTTGAAAATGAACCGTCATCAAAATCATATTCAACCATTTCTGCATTATCGCCTTTACCATTAACAATATAAAATGAATTAGTATATCCGCTTGATACAGAACTACCATATCCTATAGCAGATAATAACGGTGTAGATAATCTGACTTTGCATGTACCATTACTACTAGATCTAAAATAAGCACCTGATTCATTTATAGGTTTAGATATTTGATATACTTTAGCATGATTTGCAAATTGTATAAAATCACCTACTTTAAATATTTTTTCAACATTAGATGCTAAATTACATAAAACAATTGTTCTTAAACTTGAATAATCTGTAGTTAAAAATTGAATACTAGTAGAACCTGTGGCTAACGGTGTAGTAACACCTGACATAATATTATTACCATTATTAGAACTTATATTAGCTGTTAAAAATTTAATACCATCATCTATTGAAAATAATTCATTCTCAACTTCTAAATATTGTTCTTCAGATAAAATAGGAAGATCTACATCTAATGATATAATACTTGGGCCTAATCTATGCGTTCTTGCATAACCACCAGTACTAACAGACCTAGCAGAAGGAGCAGATCTATTTATTGATATGTCGTTAGCATATTTGAATATTGAACTTGTTGCCATTATCTACCTCTTCCTCTTACGCCTTGTGAATTTCTTTGAAATGTTCTATTTGCACCACCTACTTCAGCAGATGATTGGGCTATTACACCTTTTATTTGATCAATTGATCTTTGATCTACATTACCGCTTATATTAATATTTGTTATATTAGTTGATCCCATTGTATTATCAGTTTTATTTCTAGGTATAACAACCTCTCCAGGTGTTAACATAGTAGGTATTCTATCAGTGTATGGTGCACCACCAGGTACAACACCACCTTTATTCATACCAAAAAACCCTTTTTTTGAACCTAATCCCATAAGATTAGATCCTCCACCTCCTCCAAATAAACTACTAAATAAACCACCTATTTTACTACCACCCATAGAACTAAATAAAGAACTAGATTTAGATATTAAACTGCTCATAATATTACCTTGTTCAGACGTAGCTGAGTTTAAAACTTTTTGTTTCATTATTCTTTGATCTAAAAATGTATTAAATAATTTTTCAACTAACAATTCAGCAGATCTTTTAACGATTGTATCTGATATACTAACTAATACATTTTTAAATGCGTTTTTAGTTGTTTCTAATAATGAATTACCTTCTTTTATTCCTTGAAGCCATGTATCTCCAATTATTCCGCCAATTATTTTACTGTCAACACCAATTAAACTTAATTGTGCTCTATATTCTTTTACTTGACCTAATCTTTTTTGATGTGCTTTTATATGTGCATCAGCCAATATATCTATTTGATCTTTTTCAGGATTACTACCACCTGCATCTATACCACTAAATCTTTTTCTCATTCTAAACTTAGTTTTCATAGATTCAGCTAATTCTAAAGCTTGTGAATTTGCTCTACGGTCTTTAATATCTTGAACAATTTGTTTTCTGTTTTGAGCAGAAGCATCGTTTTGTGCCTTAATTGATTTTTCAATAGCCTTTGTGTTATCATCAAATCTAGAACCTTTTAAATAAGAAAATTTAGCCTCAGTCGCTTCATCCCAACTAACTGTTAATCCTCTTATTTCAGCTTCTAATATTTGTATAGCAGCAACATTAGCATCTTTATCAAGGCCACGATTAAATAAGTTTCTAAATTTTAAGAAACTTATTTTCATTTTTCTTAAATTTATACTAAAATTTTTTAATGCTCCATTTATTAAATTACCTATTTCATCTTTAAAAATAATAATTCCTGCAGCAGCAAGTTGTACACCTGTAATAAATAAACCTAATGGATTTGCTCTCATAGATATATTCAAAGCTGCCATAGCGCCTGTTGCCCCTTTAGCAGCTGTTCCCATTATAACTAATTGAGCACCAATACCTCCAATAAAGCTTACTATTTTTAAAGCTAAAAATATTTTAACAGCTTTTACAAGACTATCAAAATTTTCAACAATAAGTTTTATAAATTTCCCTAAATTTTTAAATCCATTAGCAAGACTTTTACCAATTCTTTCAGCTAATATTTTTAATTGAGCATCATTCTCTTTAAAATTACCAACTAATTCTACTAACTGTGCTTTAACACCTGCAAATAAAGGAACTGCTGCTGCTTGTCTAAATCTGAAATAAGCATCTTCTACAAATGAAACTTGTGCTTCTAATGTTTTTTCAAAATCTCCTGTTGCTTTAGAAAATTGTCCACCATTAGCAAATACTTCAAAAAATTTTTTTCTTGTTTCTTCTATTGAAACTTTTGCACCTGCTTCAAAACCCAACATGGCTCTAACACCACGCTCTCTAAATACATCAGCGGCAGCAATACCACCAGCAAATGCTCTTTGAATTTGTTCAGCAGTTTGTCTAAAATCTAATCCTGTAGCTGCAGCAACATTACCAGTTACTTCTAATATTTTATTTAAATCACCAGCATCTTTAGATATAACAGCTAAATTACCTGAACCCGCTGCAATAGCTTCTAGAGAAAACGGTACTTTAGAAGCAAAATTATTCATTACTTTAAATGCTTTTGATCCTTCTTTAACTGAATTAAATAATAGTTTAAATCTTACTTGAAGTGATTCAGTCAATCTACCAGCAGCAAATGTATCTTTAACAAATTTTCCAAGTCCAAAAGTTACAGCGGCTAATGATGCGGCTACACCAACTTTTAATGTTGTTCCTAATGCAGAAAAAGTTGCTCTTGATTTTGCGGCAGCTCTTTCTAAATTACCTAGCCTTTTTTTAGCAATTAATGCTTGTGTTCCTAATTTTGTTAAACCACTATTTAATTTAGTGATCTGTCCCTGGCCTGTAACATTAGTAGTAATGTTTAGTTTAACAGCCATGTGTTAATCCTATAAGTTAATATAATATTATATCTATACTCGGTTAATTATCCGTCAGTTACTTCAACAGTAACTTCATCAAAGTACTTTTTAAAAGCGCTTTCTATAAATTTTGTAGGTGCTTGTTTTGAATGTCCATTATTTAAAAATTGAATATAAGTTACACCATTTGTTACAATAATTTCTTGTGGTTTATTTTTAGGTGTTAAAATTTGTATGTTAGAACTACTTCCTTCTTTACCTTTAAAATATTTTTCAGTGTAACCAATATACCAACTATTTCTAGCTTGTCCTGTATCGACAGGTGTCATTAGTTTAACATCAGCAAATGCTTTTAAAGATCTAGCCCTAATTTCTTTTTCTACTGTAGTATCTATATCCTTTTTTAAATCACTAACTGCTGATTTTAAATTAATAGTAGTTATACCCATTTAAATTACCTTACCTTTATTTATTCCCTTTTTAATTACATATTTTTGTGTACCATTAGCACCAATTTCTACTTCTTTTTTAAGGTCTTTAAATAAGGTTTTTTGTTTTAAATCTTTTTTTGAATTTTTAATAAATTCTTCTAATTTTTTTGTATCTCTCATAAAAACCTTTCAAGACAGGCGGTTTTACCCGCCATATCTATTATGTTTTAGATTTTTTATTTACCATATTTTTTAATTCTTCAAAACCTATTTTTAATTTAACGTTATGATTTTCAGAATCATTTTCTAATAATTTTAAAGATGGAAACAAATCTTTTATTTTTAAAGGTTTAGTACCTTGGTAAGTTGTTTGGGCTATTATAGCAGATCTATGATCATCTCGCCAACCATAAGGTCTTTGATTAAAATAAGCAATCCAACCAGAGTATTCTTTAAATGACATATTATATATAGTATCTAAAGTAACACCTAATTGATGTGCCATTTCATATTCTGCTAATCTTTCTTCCCCAATTCACCACCTTTATCATCCTTAGCACTAAGACCATTATAAACAAGTATTTCATTTGACAATTCTGTTAATGCTTGTATTGGGAATTGTTCAAAGTCTTTATCTTTCATAGTTTCAGCACCAATTACAGTTGATTTAAATATTGAACTTAAAGTAGCTAAACCAGATACATCATCTTTGCTTGCATCTAAACTTTTTTGTAAATCTTTAACAGCTTTAACTGTCAATTGTTTTATTTCCACTTCCTGTCCCATGAACGGGATTTTCTTCGTTATGTCTATTATCTTTATATGTTTCATTCTCTACCTCTTCTGGTTTTTTATATAAATGTTTATTATTTGATTCAAAGTCTTCCATTAATTTTCTAATTTTATGTAGAACATCTAATGTTTCAAAAACTTCA
>Ga0181402_1000807_pt1 | contig 11629 bp, 20 predicted proteins | sample 25SPOviralmetaG_FD_130131 | JGI IMG/M metagenome (GOLD analysis project Ga0181402, IMG submission 130131) | Marine viral communities from the oligotrophic San Pedro Time Series (SPOT) site, San Pedro Channel, CA, USA - 25 SPOT_SRF_2011-08-17 | ecosystem: Environmental > Aquatic > Marine > Strait...
CCAGTATGTCCGCCAAACTTTTCATTGCCATCATAGTATAACAACATAGGCTTCACCACACCTTGGCGTTTGATATCTGCAACATAGATGTTCAACTTAACCACACTTGCAACCCGAAAAGGATCTTGCCATATATCACTGCGGTTTAACCAATTGCATTGATCTTGTGTGGTGGTGTTATAACGTATGCGTGCTTTATGCACTCCAGGATCATAAAATAAAACATGTTTGCCAGAGTGTGAGCTGGCACGTATAGGATCATTGTCCACAGGATAAGGCAAAACTGTTTGACTGTATTGAATTTTTGGGTTGTTCCAGTACTCCATATAAGTAGTTAGTCATGAGTATACGCACCGACGGAATTTGGGTTTCAGAACCAAGAGAAATAGCCATTGTCAAAACATTAGTGGAACATGTGCAGGCTTGTGGATATACGCCAACAGTACAAGATAACAACCAAAACTTTGGCTTTCCATATGTATTTGTAAAAGACGGTAAAACACTGGCATGTAGACTGGTTGATTTAGTAGAGCATGCAGATGTGGTTATTACAGATAATCATCTGTTGCAACCCACCGGTGCTAAAAAAATAAATGTGTTACCAGAGTTTTGGGGTCAGTGGCACTTTGAGCCAGAATATGAGGACCGTGATTCTAGCATCAGTTACAATTGTTTTATGAACAGAGAACGCGGCGATAGAGATAGAGTTTTTGAACTATTAAAACAACGCCGCATACTGGACAAAGGATTGGTAAGTTATCTTGCACGTGATTACGATACTGTAAACAGTCACGGTACATTAGAACAGTGCGTAATTGATACAAACATAAGTCTAATACTAGAAACATACACTCGTGACGACGCCATAGTGTTCAGCGAAAAAATATTTAGAGCCATACAATTGCCACGTCCATGGTTATTGTATTGTTCACCTTTTAGTATCGAACTGCTACGTTCGCATGGCTTTGATGTGCTTGACGATATGGTTGATACTGCATATGACACAGAAAAAAATCACTGGACGAGGCTTGATCTTGTGCTAGATCAACTGGAAACATTCGTCAATCGGCAGTACACAGCTAAGGATTACCAGCGTTTTGAGCAGGCTGCAAAGCACAATCAACAATTGTTAGCCAGTTTACTCCACAGTTGGCCTGAAAAACTAAAGACTGTGATGTCATGCCTGACGCCTTAATACTTGGTTGTTCACATGCCGCTGGTGCATTAATGCATGAGGATCCTGAATACGGAGCACAAAACAGTTATCCTGTGCTTCTTGCACGCATGCTTGGATACACTGCACATAACCATGCTATCTCAGGTGGATCAAATGATGCTATGTTTAGAATATACAACGAGCTCGACCAACACTTTGACTTAATTATAGCCTGTTGGACCGGCATGGACAGAGGTGAATACTTTCATCCGACACACAACCAATGGTTACCAATCAACTATGGTGCAGGCGACAGTTATGTTCGCAAGCCTAGCAAACATCTGTTGCAGGGTATACCAGTTGGTGTTGAAATTGATGATAAACAAATCTATGAACACTACGGCAAACAGTGGCTTGCAATTGAAGGCAATCAACAACGTGGGTTCAACAACAAAGTTAAAAACGTACTTGCACTAAACAGTCTGGCAAAAAGCAAAGACACACGTGTAATCAATCTTGACAGCTTCTCAGGAATACACCATCAATTTCCTTGGCCCAAGGATATATATCTTCCATGTGCTGGTTACAAAAACGAATTCTGTAACTTCTGCGATCACAAAAAATTTCCAACTGAACCACGTGGGCATTATTTTTATTCTGCTCACCGTATGTATGCTGAATATATACTAGCAAAAATAGACCAACTTGGGGACTTACCTATATGATTGAAATATTTGGACCAACATACAAATATTCGGGAGAGATACTTGACAAGCCAGAAGTAATTTTTGTAAATGATCATCATTACGACGAGTTTGATCATTGTTTTCACGTGAAAAAATTGCTAGAAAACAGCAAAGTAGATCCAAAATCTCACACTCTGATCTATGATCATGTATTACATGATGACGACCTTAAGGATTATAACTGTGTGTTTTTTCCTATTTTTATGGCAAGTGAAAGTCAGGAATTTATCAACGCAGATATTGCACCCAATTGGAATCAGAAAACTAAAACATTTAATTTTATGATAAACAAACCAAGATTAAATAGAATTTTCCTGTTACAATTGATTGAACACTTTAAATTAACCAACTACAGTCATGCACTTCCGTGGGCAGCAACTGATGTATTGCATAATCCATTGATACACAGAATTAGAACCACAACTGACGATCCATATTTTTTAAACCTCATTGACAACGTAAAAGAAATTAATATTCCAGTCACTGATTACAAATTTGGTCCTGAAGAGACAATGGATTACGGTATCAAAAACGGTAATTTTCTAAATGCTGAAACATACAAGAGTTTACTCAAGACCACAGTGTTTGAACCAAGTTGCATTAGTATAATAGCCGAACCCTGCTTCTATGAACGTGAAACAATCCACACTGAAAAAACAATTATGTCAATTTATTCAGGTACATTTCCAATTTGGTTTGGTGGATGGAAACTTGCTCAAACACTCAAAAGTTTTGGGTTTGATGTATTTGATGATATCATTGATCACAGCTATGAAGCCTTGCCAGACCCAATAGAACGTTGTTATTATGCAATTGAACGCAATCTACATTTGTTAACTGACTTTGACAAAACAAAAAAATTGGCCGATCAATGCCACAGTAGATTTCAGCATAATCTTGATCTGCTACGATCAAACGTTTTTCTTAAGGAATGCTTTGCACAACTAGATGATAGCAAACCAGAAGTACGCACTGCGTTACTTCAAATTATGCCCCAATTCAGGCATAGAATGTTTGAAAAAGATTTCAAAGAAGTTGTTAAAAACTACAAGAATAAGAACACGGATAGGAGAATTTTTGGAACTCCTGGGCAAGGTGCTGAACACACTAAAAAAGGTTTAGTCTAGAAAAATGACTGTTTATAAACATTGGGATCCACTAGAAGAATGTGTAGTAGGAAAAGGATATCCTCCTGAGTACTATGCATGGATTCAAGACGTTCCTACACGTAAGTTGTTTGAACAACTGGCAATAGAAACAGAAGAAGATTTACAAAAACTCTGTAGACTGTTAGCACAGTTTGGAGTTGATGTTGTACGTCCGACCATACCAGACTATGAGCAGTGCATGATAAACGGTATATTGGTACCACCGCCGGTGCAACCACGTGATCATTTTATACAGATTAGAGATAAACTTTGGGTATGTACAAAACCAAATGCAAACTTTGCCCGCAATGCATTTGCTGGTCAAGATCTGCTTACATGGGACCAGTTTCAAACACGTGACCAAGAGAAACACAACGTCAAACTAGGTTTTTACAAAGATATATTTGAAAACAGGCCGATACAGGAAACTGAACTCAGTTACATCAGTGGCTGTTTTGTAAGTAGACTAGGAGAAAACTTATACTTTGCAACACAGACCATCTATGATGACTGGAATCAAATACAAGGTGAAGTAGATACACTGTTTACAGATACTCACAATACTATAGTTGATGCCCAAGGACATGGAGATGCAGTGTATTGTCCAGTGACTGAAGGCTTAATAATAAGCATAGCCAATGAAGATTATAAAGATACTTTTCCTGATTGGGAAGTAGTGCATCTAGCAGAAAGCGATTATTCGAAACATAATAGATTTCAAAGCAGTATGAAACTCAACGCAGGTAAATGGTATATACCAGGCTTTGATCAAAATCCAAAGATACTAGAAACTGTTGATCAGTACTTTAATGAATGGGTTGGCGAAGCTCATGAGACAGTGTTCGGAGTAAACATTTTGATCGTCAATCCGACCAATGTAGTACTTGCTGAATACAACAAACCTACAGTGGATGCACTTGAACGATATGGCATTACTGCACATATCTCTCCATTTAGACACAAATACTTTTGGGATGCCGGTATACACTGTCTTACTAACGATTTAAAACGACAAGGACCGTCACCAAAATAAGTACCTAGACGGGGCATCATCTGGGAGTACGCAAGTGTTGCACATTTGCAAGGCGAGTTCGATTCTCGTATGCTCCACCAAAAAGAAACTAATTATACGAGTACGCGGATTGGATTATATCGATGATTATTAACAGTAGTAACAGCTGGAGTAGTTTGAAAGAAGTATGGCTTGGTGATGTCTATCCACGTGATTGGTACGATCATTTACCAACACCGGTTCGAGATGTATTTCGTACTATCACTGACATTACCAAAGAAGACCTCGACATAATACAAACTACTGTGGAATCTTTTGGAGTGCGTGTTCGCAGACCAACCTATGACCGCATTGATTCCTTCTTAGAAGAAGACACAGAGCAACTGATCAAGCCTCAAATTACACCAAGGGATCAATTTGTTACACTTGGCAATAAATTAATTGCCCATATGTGGCACACAAAAGCCTGGGAATCAATACTAGAAGAATACAAACTTGATACAGAATGCAGTGTTATTCTCACTGATAATAGAGATGTCAGTGGTGCAAATGTTGTAAGAATGAACACGGATCTTATCATTGATACTCCGCACGGTGAACGAATGACGGATGATTTTTTGTCAGATTACAATGTGACCGTTATCGACAACGGTGGACACATGGATGGTTGCTTTGCTATTCTTAAACCAGGACTATTAATTGCAAGCAATTATTTTCCTAGTTACGATGAAACCTTTCCAGGATGGACCAAGATCGATCTTAGTAAACCAGAGTTTTGGAAACACACAAAACATAACAAAGGCATGGCTCAAAACGGAAAATGGTGGCTTCCAGATTCCGACATAAACAATAACAAAAGTTTTGGAAAACACATCGAACAACACGCATTAGACTGGGTAGGTGATTATACAGAAACCTATTTTGAATTAAACTGTTTGGTCGTGGACGAACAAAACGTTATCATGTTAGGCACTAACGAAAACATCGAACGAGAACTAGCCAAACACGATATACAAGTTCATTGGATTCCGTTTCGCACAAGAAGTTTTTGGGATGGTGGCATGCACTGTTTAACAGTTGACATACGTAGAACATGATCAGAACAGTGTTGAAAGATTGGTTATGGTGGTATAAACAACAAGGACCAAAGTATGGTTACCTTAGTAGTATCTCATACAGTTATTTCAATGCAAGATATTTTAACCGCGATGGAAACTGGAGAAAGGCAACACATGAAACCAAGTGATTACATAGCACTGCATCTATTGAACTGTGTGATATGTGCAATAACAATTGGTGTCTTATATACAGTATATTTTGGTTGACTTTTACGTAAAAGATGCTATAATGTATTTTTATTTAGGAGAATACAATGGAACCGAATCCACATTATATTAATATGTTAATCAACATTGGCATATTCGGTTTATTAGTGTACGTGGCAATAAACGTATAATTATTAAGGACTGTTAGCTCAGCTGGATAGAGCATTTGGCTACGAACCAAAAGGTCGGGAGTTCGAATCTCTCACAGTTCACCAAATTATAGAGGACAAGTGTTACGGTAGCACGAGTGGCTCCAACCCACTAAGCCAGGGTTCGACTCCTTGGTCCTCTGCCAAACATGCCGGCATAGCTCAGTTGGTAGAGCAGTTGATTTGTAATCATCAGGTCGCGAGTTCGAATCTTGCTGCCGGCACCACCGTACAATAAGTATCGATATGGAAACAATAGCAATACAGTTTGATCTAAGCAGTAGTGATTATGCTTGTGATTTAGGTTTTGAAGTTTTTTATAATAGTACGCAGATGGTAAACATAGACCATGTTGCCGCAGCGACTCCTGTGCGATTCACCATAGATGCTGAAGATGGTGATCATGAGTTAAAATTAATTATGAAAAATAAAACAGTTGCTCATACCACAGTAGACAAAGATGGTGAAATAGTGAAAGATGCTTGTTTGGGTGTTAGCAATTTTAGTATTGATGGCATAGAACTAGGCCATGCATTCTTAGAACAATGCACGTACCATCATGACTTCAATGGAACACAGGAATCCGTAGATGATGACTTCTTTGGCACCATGGGTTGTAATGGTACTGTTAGGTTAAAGTTCAGCTCGCCTGTGTACCTTTGGCTGTTAGAAACTGTTATCTAATCATTCCAATTGTATTCAAAATACATGTTGACAATTTCTGTAAAGAAATACACTGTTATCAATACAAATGGTAATATGATTAAAAACAATATCAGCAATAATCTACGCACTGGCCGTGAACGCTTCTCCCACCAATGTATTGCAATTTTTAAGCCTGATTTAATTTTGTTTACTACGTAATCACCAATTACATAACGTATCAGTCTTACTACGATAAGCACTGGTGAAGCAATAACATCAATTAACAGTAGCACAAGATCAACTGCTACATCAACTGAGTGATCCACTGTCCATCGTTCACGCCATTGTTTGAATTTTTTTAACATAAGCATACTTATAGGTTGACAAACTGCAAATAGATGCTATTATAAGTATAGTTAGAAAACAAAGGAGTCTAGAATGAAAATATTAAACACAACGATATTAGCAGTTGCACTAACAGCAGTTGCAATGCCAGCAGTAGCTGATTCAGTTTCTGGCTACATACAAGATCATTATAAAAGTGTAATCAAACAACAACCGCACAACCAACAGGTATGTAGCGAAGTATATGTTCCTAATAGAAACACTGTAGGTCCTGACAATATGTTATCAGGCGCAATAATTGGTGGTATTATCGGAAACAATGTTACCAAAGATCTACCAGATGGAGGCACTGCGGGTGCTATTATTGGGGGTCTACTTGGATTGCAAAACGAAAACAATCAGGGCGGTAGTTACCAAACAAGATGCAGCACAAGAACAACCTATACTGAAACTCAGCAGAATGTTTATTCACACAGCACAATAACATTTACTGACAGTACAGGTACTAGACGTAGTGTAAAATTCTACAAATAATATGCAAAAAGAGGTTGACAGACACAATATGTTGTGTTACTATTAAGTATAAAGTTAGAAAATGAAAGGACTTTAATATGGAAAAAGTAAAATATATTGTGTCAAGATTAGCCTTAATAGCAATTGGAACTGCGATCGTACTAGGAGCCTTACGTGCCGTAGTACATGTTGCAAACTCATTTGGTTTTGAACCACAACAAATAGTATGGGGAGTTGGAGTTGCTTTGTGTTTTGGTATGTTGGTTTTTTGGCTTGGTGAAAGTTACGAACTACGTAAACTAAGTACCAAAATCAAAGACTAAGAATTACAATGCAAAGTGCGTGAATGGTAATTAGTGAAAAAGTTGCAACAGTGTTGCAAGGATTATTACAGCCTAACTGCAAAGAGCACGGGGGCCATAGCCTCTATAGAATATGCATGGTGGACCTGGTCGGAGGTAAAACTCAGTGCCTCCCGTTTAGATCATGAGAGGGTCCTTAAACGCGATGCAGTACTTTGCATTGTAAACACAAGGAACAACAATGAAGTTAATTAAAAACATTCTTAATAACCAATTTACCAAACAACTGCACTGGACCACTGTGGTCAGTGAAAAAGGCATGTTGGCAGTGATTGGTTGTTTAACATTGGTGGCCGCAGGCTTAGACATATGGGAAATGTTTTTAGCAAGGAACATTGATCTGGCGGACTTGTTTTTGTTGTTTATATATGTTGAGATAATTGGCATGGTAGGAGCCTATTACAGTACTCATGTGATACCTGTTACCTTTCCGATTGTTATTGCTATTACTGCCATGTGTAGATTGTTAATACTACAAGGTAAAGAAAGCGAGCCGTGGGTGCTGATTGCCAGTGCTGGTTCAATAATAATATTAGCCGGCGCAGTATACATATTGAACATAGGCAAAAAAACATGACTGTCACCTACATGAAAGAAGGTGCTCCTAAGAGTTGGGATAAAACACCTCGTACATATGAGATCAAATGGCCAGATGGCAAAAAGGAAATTTGGAAAGATATAAATGCACGTGCTTGTTTAATAAAATATGAAAGCATGGATCCTGGAGGCACAGGATTGAGTCTAAGAGAAATTACAGGCAAAGAATTACAACTGCTCAAGGTAATGAACAATGGATAGAGATACAAAGTATAAAAAGGTCGGCAACAAACACTATGTCGAGTTTTACGAGGACAACACGATGATAGGTGTAATTGATTATAGCAAACACAGTATGCATTATGTTGAAGATGCTGTGGAAAATTTCCGCAGTGGATTAATGACTAAAGAAACAATTGAAAGGTATAATATCAATGGCGAGAATCAGTAATACAAAAGGAATAAAAGCAGCCGGCGGAAGTCAATTTGAATTAATAATGGCCGCTTCAGGAAGAGCCAGAAGTTACAGTGCTGATAATCAGCCTCTAACGCCTCATTTTAACAAAAGAGGAATGACTGCTCTTAGAGAAATAGAACAAGGCTTGGTAGCATATGATGATATCAAGGAAATGATGATAAACAAAAATCAATCAGTCGTTCCAAAAGAAGCTGACCCAATACTTGATAACTAAATGTATAGAGTTACTGGCTATTGGCGTGAAACCAAAATCGTACAATATTTTAATTCAAGATATGATGCAATCGATTTTAAAGATATAGTTGATGCAAATTATCCTGCAAAAGTAACATTTGAAAGAGGAGTATATCCAGTGAAAGAGTGGATAGTAAGCAGTTGGAACGTAATTATGGATGATCGAAGAAATCCACTAAGTGCTATTCCAGATACCAACGTAAGACACATGGTAATGCAGGTGTTGGCATGGATGTGGTGCATTATTTTTAGCATGAGCATAGGCAGTATCACAGTGTTTGCCTACACTGCAATTGCACATACACTACTAATTGCTGGAATTGTGGCAACTGTTGTAATATTTGAAACTGCCAAACGCAAGCCAGGTTTCTTTTTGGATCGATTATATCATACACCCAGCAGAAGCAGAGGCTACATGTGGGTCAATGGTCAAAAGGTTAAGTTAGATCCAAATGATCCAGGAGGAGAACATGAATAAGATTGTAATTGGTATCATTGTAGCGGCAATATTAATTGCAGTGTTCTTTCAACAGGCAAGTGCCAATCCAAAGATAACAATTTGCAAAGGACAGTTTGCATTATGTGCAGCCAGTGCTTGTGAACCAACTGGTGGAAGAATCACAAATCAAAACGGTGATTCGTTTCCAGAGGTTAAATGTACATGTTCTATTCTGTATGGCGACAACATTGCTGATCTCGGCGCAGGTAATATGACAAGCTGTGAGCCCACAGATGATCAGCATGTTTGGAGTACATTTTGGCCAAGAACAAACTACCCACGACAGCAAAATAATTTCTCCCATGATGATGCACAGATGAAAGGCAATGTTGTTGAATGTCCTGCAAGTCTAAAACAAGGACATGCCGCTTCAAATTGTTTTTCATGGAACTGTGAAATAGACAAAAACGGTTTGGCCATATGTTCATGCCCAATGGGTCAAGAACCACCCGAAACAGACTTTCTAATACAGAGCACAGATACCACTACAGATCGTTGCTTTGAACATCCTGTTAGTTTGCCATTGGTTGCAGAGTTCTTTTGGACTAAAAAATAAATATCTATATGAACAGACAAGAATTCAGAGAACTTATGGGGCAAATGTTATTTGCCTTTCTCTTTGTCATGTTACAGTTGCTAGGAGTTTTGATTGTTTTTAAGGATCAACTATGAAGTGGGAAGACTTTGAAGAAGGTATAATAGCACTGGACCCTGCTGAACGTCCTTGGGAATATGACGGAGACGGCTTACAAATATATAAATTAGAATGTGGCTTTACTGGCAAAACACTGTGGGACGGCGGTTATGCACTATGGCTAAAGCAGTATGGGAGTGAATGGGATGACTGATAAAGAACAGGCACACTATATCCAAGTGCTAATTAAACATGACAAAGAAAGCACACCATGGAATGATAGAATGGCCTATTGGGAGAACTATAATGCCAAACGGAAGTAAATTTGCTAACGAATTGATGTTTGGAGTAAAAGGACAACTAATACCAGACGCATACACAGAATCTGATATCCGGCATATGGAAAAATCATATCTGAAAAGACTTTGGGGAAACTGTGAACGTCTTCCGCGTAGTGCAGAACGTTTTGAACAAGCATGGAGCGAAGCAAATGGGCAAGAAGAAATCAAGAACTAGTCAAACATCAACTGGTACAGTTGGAAGATCAAATCAGTATGCTAGTAAAATAAAACGTAAAGAATATCGTGGTACTGCTGAACACGCAAGCAATCAATTGGCTGCATTCTACAGAGGTAGAAACGTAGTAGTAACAGTTGAAAATCCTAACAAGAACGAAACCAACAAACGTTTTATACGTGTAAATGCACGTGATGTTTGGTCAGGTGGCGGTAAAGAAAAGAAAAGATAATCTTTTCTTAGAAAAAGGTTGACAATATACTATCCTGTGCTATGCTGTATATACAGTTAGAAAACGGAGATAGTATATGTCAAGTCCAATTAGTACAAATTCACTAAAAAAATTAATACTTAAATCAAATGATCCTAAAGCAAAGATTGATCTTTTGCTTAGAACACTTCCTCATTCTATTATACATGAAATGCAAAGGCAAGAGCCTAATAGAGCAGTTGTTGATAATCTAAGTAAAAAACTTAGAATGGTAGAAAAATTATCGGTTGACATATACTAAAAGTATGTTATTATAAAGACACAGTTAGAAAACAAACAGAAGGATATAGCCCATGTCAAGTTCAAGTCAAGTAGAATATAGAACAGTTACTACTGCTGGTGCAAAAAGTGCAATTAAAGTAGCATTCAAAAAACAAAGACCAATATTTTTATGGGGACCTCCAGGTGTTGGTAAGTCAGATATAGTTCAGCAGATCACAGATGATGCTGGTGGTTATATGTTTGATTTACGTTTAGGTCAAATGGATCCAACAGACCTTAGAGGTATGCCCTACTTTAACAAAGAAGATGGTGTAATGGATTGGGCTCCGCCTGTTGATCTTCCATCACCTGAGTTTGCTAAAGACTATCCAATGATCACAGTGTTCTTGGATGAGATGAATTCAGCTCCGGCAAGTGTGCAAGCGGCCGCTTATCAGTTGGTGCTTAACAGAAGACTAGGCAAGTATGTGTTGCCGGACAATGTGGTTATTATTGCCGCTGGTAATAGAGAGTCAGACAAAGGTGTTACGTTCCGTATGCCTACTCCGCTTGCAAATAGATTTGTACATGTTGAAATACGTGCAGATTTTGAGGCTTGGTTAGATTGGGCAGTGGATAAAAACATTCATCCTGATGTAGTAGGTTACTTGAGTTTTGCCAAGCAGGACTTGTATGATTTTGATGCTAAAAGTTCTTCAAGAGCTTTTGCTACTCCAAGATCATGGAGTTTTGTAAGTGAGCTTATTGAAGAAGACATGAGTGATACTACTGCAACTGATCTTATTGCAGGTACTGTAGGTGAAGGCTTAGCAGTAAAGTTTCAAGCACACAGAAAGA
>Ga0181402_1000808_pt1 | contig 11628 bp, 13 predicted proteins | sample 25SPOviralmetaG_FD_130131 | JGI IMG/M metagenome (GOLD analysis project Ga0181402, IMG submission 130131) | Marine viral communities from the oligotrophic San Pedro Time Series (SPOT) site, San Pedro Channel, CA, USA - 25 SPOT_SRF_2011-08-17 | ecosystem: Environmental > Aquatic > Marine > Strait...
ATTTTCTTTCTTAAATTAAGTTTGGTGCGCCCTGCGAGACTCGAACTCGCATAGCCTGCGGCTGACAGATTTTAAGTCTGTTGTGTATACCAATTCCACCAAGGGCGCTTATTCACACAAGTCATCATATAAAAGAGTATACTTCCTATGAGTGCTGGTGTCAAGAGAAAAGATTCTCCAAAATACTTTTGCTATCATTTTTTATTCCTATGTTCTGTGAAAGAATGTTGCTAATGTAAACCTTTGCTCTTCATCAGTTTTAGCGGTGAATGCATGCCATGTTGACTCTTTACCACAAAAAATAAACGCTCTGTTTTGTTTCCATTCAATCTTTTTACTCGGCTGATAATAATCTTGAGTGTCTGATTCATATAACCATGTTCCATAATTATCTTCTGGAGTAATAAATGTAATTAAGCTCATTAATTTACCAGGAGCTTCAGGATGAATTTCATATTCAAATCCCGGGTCTTGTATCTGAACACCAGATTTAAAGAAATTATACTCTTCCTTATCAGAAAGTATGTCATAAATTTCTAAAAGATCGTTATTATCTTCCACAAAAAGATTATATTGATTTATGATATCATATAAGCCAACATCTTTAAGAAGTTTTTTAATCTCCTCAGTTTGATCACCATCTTTCAAATCTTTAGACACAATAGTATCTCCAGAAAAACAGTTTATATAATATCTTTTTTGTGTTTTGAGCTTTGTGTAATGGTCAAGGATATTTAAAACTTCTTCTTTTATATCAACTAAAGAAGAAAAGATGTAATTAGGTAAGAAATCATCTATGACTACATGCGGCCAAGGATCAGTATAATATTGAACATTCATTAAAATACCCTCACGTTATATTTCTTTTCAAACTTATTTGCATCTTTTTCATCATTAACCATCGGTCGACCTTTAATGTTTAGTGATGTATTTAGCAACATAGGCACTCCTGTGCGTTCAAAATACTCTTCTAGAATACGTCTAATGATTGATCTTGAGTTGGCAGGCACGGTCTGCACTCTTGAAGTTCCGTCAACATGAATAATAGATTGTAGGTCATGCTTTGGTTTACAGACATATTGCATGTATCCATTTGTGTGCCCTTCAAACCACTTATCAAACTCTTCTTCTAGAATCAGAGGACCAAATGGCCTAAAGTATTCTCTCTTCTTAATTGCATTTACAGTGTCTTTAATATCATAACGAACATCACCAATCAGCGATCTATTACCTAGCGCTCTTGGTCCCCATTCAGCTTTACCATTTGCAATACCACAAACTTTATGCTCAAGAATGTAATCAACAACTTCTCTTGGATTAACTTCACGATCAATGTCATGCCCTAGATATGCATCAATCCAATTGATCTTAGTGCCGCCAAATTGATTACAATATTCCCATGCAGCACATCCTAATGAGTTACCTCCGTCTGTTGGATCAGAAGTGATCCACATATCATCAAACAAATCTCGTATCTTTGAGTTTGCTAGAATATTCTGTGCGACTCCACCAGAGTAGCAAAGCTTTGATCCATACTGTCTTGCTATCTTTGCATAGTGCATGATTTTTTCTTCTGCCCATTTTTGCAGAGAAGCTGCCATATTTACTTTATTGAAATCGCCTAACTTTTTAAAATAAGGATCACAAAAATTTCTTATATTACGTTCACCTAACATAAGCACAGAAGTTTTTACATGAACTTCTTGACTGAATAGATCAATATGTAATTTCTTTAAAAAATCATAATATTCAGGTTCACCATAGCAAGAAAGTCCCATGACTGTACCTTCTTCAAAAATATGATATCCAACCCTTTCAGTGACTTCGCTGTAAAATTGTCCAATAGAATGGCTGCTAGTTAAATGATTTTCAAATGTATTAGTGTCTTTATCATATGTGTATATATTGTTTGATGTAAATGTATCTTTGCTTGCACCATCAAGACTCATAATCACAGTGTCTGCATAAGATTCCCAAGGTCTTGTATAAAATGCTGCTGCTGCATGTGATCTATGATGATCTAAGCAAGTATCAATTACCTTAAAGAAAAAGTCTGATCTATAAGATAAATCTCTAAACAATCCATAATTAGGTCTTTCATTATCAGGAAGCTGAGTCCAAAATGCTTTTGACATTTTTTTACTTTTTAAATGTCCGCCACCAAGCCAAAACATTTCTTTGTGGTCCATAAAAATATCTTCATAAAAGACTTTGGTGTCAGCATCCATGAATTTATCTAAGAGTGTTTTTGATAGATGTGTATGATGCTTGATTTTACAGTAACGCTCAGACGATGATGCAAAATCAATATTACCATCATCGTCTATCAATGCTAAACTGGCATCATGTGCCATATTAACAATACCAGCAATCATATATTATCCCTTTAGAGCAAAGTTCAAAGCATGTTCCGCTTCTGACTCCATATTTCTGGCTTTGTAAATACTACCACAATCAGCATCAATTTCTCTACACAACTCTACTATTTCCATAGAAGTTATAGGGTAGCTGTCTTTGATAGCACTTGCAGCAATCGCCACCATTATTCTATATAGTCTAAAGAAGTTGCCGCCGTTCTCAACACCAGCATTTGTAATATACTCTTTACCTAATGTATGTGGAAAAAACTTACAATCACGGTATGACTTCCATGTCACAACATTATCAAGCTGATTCTTACGATAGTTAATCACTTCTTTCTGAAGTGGCTTAGGCAGTGTCTCAATAAACTTTTTCTTACGAGAGTTTGCATGAGAAGGAAACTGCTGCATCAAACTAAACGGATTGATAAACTCACCGTCATTCTTGAAAATAAAGTTATCTGCATCAGGATACTGTGCAGGCACATAGTACATTCGACACAAATCTTTAGTCTGTGCGTCTACTACACCCAGAGCAAGATTGTTAATCGAATGCCAAAACTCTTTAATGCGAGATGCTGGCACCATATCAGTCAAAGGAAAGACTACACGAAACTTTGGCTTATCTTTGCGAGATGATGCTGTAGAGTAGCAGACATAGTAGTATTGCTTCAGAGGTTCTAGAACTGCGTCAATAGTCCCAGTGAAATCATCAACATCAATGCAACACCAACTGCCCCAGCCAAGTACATTGTCGTTAGAGCGTGTTGTAGAGGATTTAAACACAGCAGGACTAATAAGAGGAGAAGAATCACGTCCACCTTTCTGACCTTTCTTTTTAGACAAAGTAAAAAGCAAAGACTCTAGCTCCGCAAAAGAGCTAAAGTCCATGCGACGGTGTGTCTTGTTATCAAATACGTTTTTGAATATAGATAGAGAATAATTCATAGCAAAATATATATCACAAAAAAAGAGGGCAGTCAAGCCCTCTATCTAACATGGTGTAAAGATTTTTCTACAATCTCAATGTCTTCTGGATTATTCACTTCCCAGAAGTCAAAGTGCAGAGGTAGAAGTTTCATACAATGAACATGATATCCGTTCTCTACAAATCGCAACTGCTCAAGTCCTTCGGTGCGCTCTAATGCAGATTCTTCCATATGAGCATAGTCAAACAATGCGGTAGGCTTATAAGCATACATTCCAATATGATAATACATTGGAATCTTTTCAGATGATGATCTGATGTTTGTCAAATCTGCACCATAGGGAATCATCTCTTTAGAGAAGTAGATTGCACGATCATTTGAATCTGTGACTACTGTTGTGCCACCTGCTTTACCCTCTGCTCGACAATCAAGAAATCTCTCTGCTGTCTCCATTGGCATACGAAATGCAGGGGTAATAATATCAAACGGCTTATCATGTGCTGCTAGTTGCTCATACTCTTCCATCATCAGTTTAAAAACATAATCAGGAATAAGTGGTGAGTCACCTTGTAGATTAATTACATAATCAAACTCCTGGCTAAACTCTTCACCGTGCTTGTCAATCAGCTTAACCATTGCCTCAGCACAACGTTCTGTGCCGTTCTTACAGTCCGGATCAGTCATAACATATTCTTGACCAATCTTAATACACAGATTAGCAATGTCTCGATTATCTGTAGCTACATAAACAGGAATTCCAGTGCGCTTACCTGTCTCGATAGTCTGTTCGAGTACTGTCTTATCACCCAGCTTCTCTAACATCTTTCCAGGAAATCGACTAGAGTTATACCGTGCTGGAATAATAATAATTGGTTTAAGTTTCATCAGTTTCAAACTCTTCTACATAAATGCCACCTTCAATATAGTAGTATCCGTCAACACTTTCGAAACCATTGTTGGTCAAAAAGTCATATCTACTAAAGCAGTCATCATTATCTAAACTTTTTTTATACTTGTCTTCTAGCGCTTCTTGTTCAGATTCACTAGGCCAGTCACCAATAAAAATCAAATCCTCAGAAATGCCATCGAATGCATCCCAGAATTCAACTTCTTCATAATCACGAAAATCACAGGTATCGCCATTTTTGCCTAGGCAGCCTTGAAGATATTTTGCGTCATCTTCATTCGTAACTTTGACTTTAAGTGTGCCATTGCGCCACAAGACTTCAGTATTTAACATACGACCATCTGAATGCATATACTGTTCAACTTCTACTAGAGACTTTTTCCAGTATGCAGAGATTGTGTATTCTTTACCAACTTCAAACTTGGACACTATCTAACTCCCATAATAACACCCATGTCATGAATGATTTGGATTTGCTTAATCACTTTTTCATACATTGCATAGGTTAGACTGTTAGGTCCATCTGAAGGTGCATTGTCTGGATCAGGATGCACTTCCATAAAGATACCGTCTACATGCCCGGTAGCAACAGCGGCACGAACAAGAGAGGGTACATAATCCCGATTGCCACCAGAAACACTGCCAGAACCACCGGGTTTCTGTACAGAATGAGTGGCATCAAAAATAATGGGAGTACGATAATTCTCATGCATATACTGAAGACCAGTAAAGTCATTGACAAGGGTATTATAGCCAAAAGAAGTGCCCCTTTCAGTAATCCAAACATTGTCATCTCCCACTTTACTAATAATGCCAGCTACGTCCCATGGTGCAAGGAACTGCCCTTTCTTGACATTTACAATCTTACCTGTGTTCTTTGCCGCCAGTAATAAGTCTGTCTGACGGCAAAGAAAAGCAGGTATTTGTAGAACATCAACGACTTCTTTCATGATTGCTACCTGTCCAGTAGTATGAACATCTGTAACAACCTTACAACGAAGCTTGCGCCTAATATCATCAAAGATAGGCATAGCACGTTCTACACCTAAACCTCTCTTGCTATTTAGAGAGGTCCGGTTAGCCTTATCAAAACTCGCTTTAAAATAAAACTCCATACCGTGATCTTCAGCAATGCGCTGACAGTATCTTGCGACTTCAAAAGAGTCTTCTTCTAGCTGACACGGACCTGCAATAATTTTCATTACATAAACTCACTTAAACAGTAATCATTGGTTTGCTTACGCTGCTTGTTTTCAACAAGAACATCAGACAAAGTTTCTTTGTGGCGTTTGCGAGTAATGTTTTCATAATGATGATCAGCACAAATGTAGTGTCTGCGCCGCTTATCAAGACCGTAAAACTCTACAAGGTCTTTTGCCATCTTGCGAGGCGTCAATGGGCTGTAAAGCTGTAACTGTGCAGACTTGCGACAATTAGGCACAGAACACTTGTACGTCTCTTTGTGATAATTAATCGCTTCTGTCTTACTCATAATTTTGAGAGTCATGTCACTTCTCCAAGTGTTTTTCATAGGTATTTTTACTGTTACTAGTACCGTACTTCTCAGCAATTCGAATGTATTCATCATTGCTAATAGTATCTACAATATCACCATTCAGCTTATTGTACAAGTACATTGTTCGACCGTCCCGAGCATCTTTTGTGGTGACTTTATCTTTTGACTTTGAGAAGTCCCAGATATGAATTACGCCACCATTGACACTGCTTGGTGATTCAACAAAGAAAAGCATATCAGCGTTTGAACATTTTTTATACTGACTTGGGTTAATCGAAAAGGAGTTTTCTTTGTGCCAAGGCATCTGTGTTTTCACTTCACAGAATTTACCATCAACAACAAGGTCTTTCTTTGGATCATATTTATCATATGACATTTCTACTTTGTGACCTTGTGATTCAAGATAACGCAGAACAAGACGTTCACCTAGCATACCAAGACTATCTCTTTTATCATTAGCATTCATTATACATATTCCTTTTTCAGTTTAACAAGTTTCATGCCATAGTTATTGACACCAGATGAAATAGTAACATCATCTCTCATCTTTAATTTATTCTTCTTGAATGGACTATAATCAACATAGTGATGCCAGCGCCCATACTTCCATACAACTCTAGCAACATCTGGATGCATGTCAACCAGCATTTGTGATTTGTTGATAGTGCCTGTATGGTTCATTGTGCCTTCACGCCATTGCTCTTTGTCTTGAACGCCTTCAGCATGATAAAACTCTTCAGTGTTACCTCCTTTCAGAGTTTGTGTGGCAGCTTTGCCTTGCAAGAATGCATTGAATTGTACAGTGCAATCACCGTCTTTCAATACACGCAAGCAGATATCAGTGTCCTCATTGTATCGACCACGCCAGCGGTGCTTACAAGTATTCTCAATCAACAGACAAGAATAAATGCGAGTGTTCGCCACAAATGGTGGATATTTGTCACTGCGAGGTGCAATGAAAAACCGATACTGAGGTCCAGCAATAGGAACATTCTCATAGCGATCTACAAAATCTTCCATGACTTTGAAGCCTACACCAGAATCTACACGAATACGCTCATTCAGATGGTAACGGTAGAAGTCGGTGATATTATCATCTAATACCCAGTGACGTTTTGCACCCAGAGTTATTGAATGATCCCAGGACCAGTTCCTCGCACGGCCTGGGCCGTCTCCATGATTGCTAAACGGGGCAACTAGAAGTGTGACATACTCACGAATATTAAAGTTATCCAGAGCGGCCTCATAGTTCTTCAAATCTTGTGGCTCAATAACAATATAGTGAGGCACTTTTATTCGAGCAAGAGACCGAGAGGTAAACATAGATTCATGTCTACCTTTCGATACAATGTAAACTGGATACTGAGGATTAGTGTAATTAATCTTCATTGACTTCTTGATACCTCTTTAACATATTGTCATCTTTACCCAGTTTAGGATACCAAGTAGACTTTGTTTTTGGTGTAAGAATTTGTTCGATCTTATTTGCAAACTCATCATAGTCTTCTTGATTGCGAAAATGAACATAGACAGTCTTATAAGGCTTTGTGTCGCTATGCTCATATTCTGGCATATCTTTCCAGTGCATACGCCAGTCATTAACTTTATCTGTGCCAAAAGAAGCATTCTCTTCGATAAAATCAGAAAGAGGATTATGTTCTTCTTCTGTTTCGACACTCTTATCAATAAAGTTATCGTATTCAGTCGATTCTTTTACTTCAGTCATTAGGTACCGCTCACAATAATTTTCAAATCAGGCTCACTGTAGTTAGGGCCTTTCATAATCTTACCATCTTCACGATAGATTGCTTTGCCGTCTTTGTCAAGCTTTGACATGTTACTGCGGTGAACTTCATTGAAACAAACATCAAGATTGATGCCAAATGCTGCACCTGCACCATAGACAACATAGAGAATATCAGTCAGTGCATCAGCAACTTCTACCAAGTCTTCATCAGCGATTGCTTCTTTCAGTTCATTCAACTCTTCTTCAATTAAGTCAACTCGCAAGTGAGTAGTTGTAGCATCAGGGAATTCTGCTTTGCGCTTCACCTCTTGACCATAAGTGTTCATAAACTGAATTACTTTTTCAAAGTTAGTTACAGGGATCATTAAAAAAATTCCTCTAAGGTTATAGGTTTCTCGACAGCATCAATACGAGCCTGTGCAATTTGAAAATACTCTTCATCCATTTCAATACCAATAAAGTCAAAACCTTCTAACTTGGCTGCTTTACCTGTAGAGCCAGACCCCATAAACGGATCAAGAACTGCACCACCTTTTGGTGTTACCATACGAACCAGATACTTCATAAGGTCAGTAGGTTTCACAGTAGGGTGAGTATTCTTGCGCTTTGTGTCACGTCCTTCAGACATAGAAGATGGTTTACCACTTGCGCCATTACCTGTCTGCCACTGAACGAACTGCTGTTCTTCCATATGATCTAGACCCTCATCACGGTCTTTCTTAGACGCCTTGGCACAGTAGAAGAAACGTGCTGACTCCCCGGCTAACTCAACCACTTCATCAGAACCATCATGGATTAGGTTGGCGGGGAAACGACCTTTTGTGTTATCAGACATTTCTCCATTTCTACCAGAACCATAACCAATACCAGTGTTAACATTATCAGTATCAGCAAATGTATGATTGTGGAACTTTGCGTTTGGGACGCTTGGCTTTTCACCTTCAATACGACTCTCATCAATATTGATAGCACCAGTGCCATACTTCAGAACATTCTCTGCAATAGATTTTTCTGCAATAGGTTTACGAGCAACAGTGATAGGTTCAAGGGCAGGTTTTAGGGCAGTACCCCAACCATCCCATTGTTGTGCTTCGGGTGAATCCACCTTATCCAGTGCCTTACTGATATTGTGAGACTTAGGAAATCCACTACCATAGACCCATGCAATCATGTCACGGATTTCAAAGCTAGCATCTTCAATATTCACCGCCATTCTATGCTGTGTGCGAGTGCCAGCAAAGGCAAGCAAATGACCACCGGGTTTTAGAACACGAAAGCATTCTTCCCAAATATTTACAGCAGGAACATCATAGTCCCACTTCTTGCCCATGAATGACAAACCATATGGTGGATCAGTCACAATAGAGTCCACTGAGTTATCATCAAGTTCCTTGAGTTTATCAAGGCAATTACCAAGCATCAGTTTCATGCAAAAAAGTCCTCTAGTGTTACAGTCTTCTCAACTTCCCAACCAACCGCATCAAGAATAAGCTTCAGCGGATCAACAAACGTCTTGCTGAACTGCTTTTCATAATCAACATACTTGTGTAGATTAAATTCTTTTGGCAAGCCCATAGGGAATGAAATTACATTCTCTTTGATAGGATTAGGTAAGTTCAAATACACAAATTTAATTTTCTCACCATTCTGAATCTTTTCATACTGTTTGTCAAGTCCTAATCTACTCAACTCGTTATTATATAGAATAGAACCACGAGAATGAATAGGACAACCTTTCTTGTAGACTGTTTTCTTATCTATCCAGTCAGTCAAATTAGAGACGCCCCTAGGGAAAGAAATATCTTCTGGTGGCAAACTAAAGAATTCTTTTTTAAACGTCTGGATGAACGCCTGTGTGCGGTCCTCGTCACCTTCCATGATGATCTTGAAAGCTTCTTTAAACTTAGCACGAACTACTTGTGGTGTAGACGACTTAATTGCTTCAATGCCCATGATTTTCATCTTAGGTTCAGCATAGCGAATGCCTTCATTATCAAGCACGTTTAGAATGTAACGCTTCTTTGCAGTCCATACGCCACGATCAGCAATCACCTCTCGATCCATGTCCATACGATTTTCTTTGCAGTTCATATAATCAAATAGTTCTGCATATGCTTTCTTGAGTATAGGCTGAAAGTATTCTTCACCTGACTTTGACAATAGCTTAACAGGGTCTTTAGCTTGAAACTTATCAATCAAAGGCTTCATATTGACATAGAGTGAGTCAGTATCAATCGCAATTACATAGTCATCTTCTTTTTCGCACACCTTAGACATAGCAGCATTCATTGCCTTCTCTGCCCACAGAATACAGAGTTGTCCGCTATATGTAATTGCTTCTGCAATGCGCTGATCAAAGTAATTAAAGTATTGATTGCCTAGCGCACCATAAAGAGAGTTCATCAAAATCTTAATAGACATTTGGGAGTTCTCAAGATGCTCAATCTCTTTTTCAATCTCATATGAAGTGCCCTGCTCTTGCTGCCGCTGCTTCACTTCGATCATATTACCTTTAATGACTTTACGTTCTGCATAGTAATCTTTAACAATACGAGGCAGTACTCCAGTCTTGTCTGTGCGGAAGACAACACCGTTAGCTGCAACAGTGCGATCAGTTTCATGTGTCAAGTTTTCTTTATTCAAACATGACTTTACTGATACATCTGACTTGAAAGTGTCAACAATAGTTTCTGTAGACATATTCCACTGTACAAGAATATTAGGATACAGTGATGCAAGGTCAAATGAAACTACCCAATCATACATGCCGGGTGTTGGTTCTTTGACATATGCGCCAGGATATGGCTGTTTGTTTTTGTTTTGTTTTAGAGGTGGTACAATCTTTCGTGCCATAAGATCACGATAGATGATTGTCTCCCAGATACCTGTTGTGCCAAAAGTGTCAACATAGTTACAGCCTGCTTTGTATGCCATCGTCATGGCAAGTGTAATTAGACCAAGCTTATCTTCTAAACGATCAACCAGTTCTACATCTTTGATGTTATAGTCAACAAACTTTTGAAAGTCATGTTTGTACAAAGAATGTAGAGAACCATACTCTTCATATGAAAGCTTCTTTTCACCTAGTACTACATGAGCAATATGATCTAGCTTGTAAGACTCTTGTGCGCCGTAAGTGTAGCCAAACTTTTGAAACAATTCGAAGTAGTCAAGTTGCTGAATACCTGTGACCTCATATGCAAGAAGCTCACGGGCCATCTTTTGCACTTTACGCTCACGAATATGTTTCCAAGGCGATAGCATCTTTGCTTTATCTTCGCCCAGCACTTTTGTAATTCTACGAACAAGATATGGAATATCAAAGAACGTAGTGTTCCAGCCTGTTACAACATCAGGGCAGGTAGAAGGATTATGCCAGAAAGCAACGAAAGAAAGAAGTAGCTCATACTCATCTTGACATTGGTAGTATTCAACATTGTCAGCCTGCGGTGTATAATCATACATGCCCCAGACGTGATAAGTGTTATCAATGTTATTTTTAGTAGTAATAGTGATGACAGGATGATCGGCATGCTCTGGCTCAGGGAAGCCATCGTCAGATGCAACCTCAATATCAATTGTGGTAATATTGACAAGTTCACGCTCAAAGTTAATTTTGCCAGGATATACATCATAAACCCACTGAGCAATATGATTTGTATTCCCCACCACCTCAAAATTATCCACATCTTTATATCGTTCAAGAAAGCTTTTTGCTTCTCTACTTGAGTTGAAGGTGATTGGTGCGATTGGTGTGCCGGCAAGTGACTGCCATTCTGTTGGTTCTTTTGTTTGGGCATAGTAAGTCGGCTTGTATTTAATTCTTTCTTGTGTCTTCGTGCCGTTCTTATAGCCTCGAAAAAGAATACTATCTCCTAGGCGATTCACAGAAGTATAGAATTGCATATATTCCTCTTTTCAGTATGAGGACTCATTATAATATAAAAAACGGTTGCTGTCAAATGAAAAAAGGGAGCCGAAGCTCCCTCTTATTTTACTGATATTGGCGGGCATCTAACCAATGACGACCATTGATTTGATGTGGGGCTTGACCATACATGATCCGCTTTTGACGACCTTCAAGGTCTACAAGGTCAGTTGAGTCAGAAAGATATCTTTCTTCATCTGACATTCTAGCTCTCTTGATTGCATTGTTAAATGATTTAGTG
>Ga0181402_1000811_pt1 | contig 11592 bp, 16 predicted proteins | sample 25SPOviralmetaG_FD_130131 | JGI IMG/M metagenome (GOLD analysis project Ga0181402, IMG submission 130131) | Marine viral communities from the oligotrophic San Pedro Time Series (SPOT) site, San Pedro Channel, CA, USA - 25 SPOT_SRF_2011-08-17 | ecosystem: Environmental > Aquatic > Marine > Strait...
AATAAACTACACCAGCGTAGCTACTTTATAATAGTTCTAAACTACTAAAATTAATTAATTTAGTCTATTGACTACACCAGCGTAGCTAGTCTATAACTACTACACCAGCGTAGCTAAAATATAAATCAACCAATTACGCTGTTTTAGAAAGTGAGTACATACAATGACAAAAAGCAAACAAGACAAGCCACAAGCTGGCAAGATATACAGCTTAACTGGTGCACCTGGTGAAGCCTGCATAGCTAATGGCAACACATGGGCAGACAGTGAGTATAAAGAAAAAACAAAAACTAATCCTTTAGACAGCATGACTGAAAAAGAAATCCAGGAGGCCATGGAGGTGGCTGGAATGGGTTTAAGTCGTTCTGACTTTAGTGATGATGGAGCCGACCTAGATGAATTTAAAGAAATCATGGAGGGCAAATAATGAGCACTAGAGGTAATGTAATAATTAAGTATGGAGCTACAAAAGTAGTTTTTTACAGACATCATGACAACTATATATCTGAAGGGGGTTATGAGCTTGCAACATTGATTAAACATAATGTAAATGCTCCAGCACTCATTAAAGATATGATGACCAGACAAAGGGGTATCTATATTGGAGACATGGACAGGCCACTTTATAGGTTAAGTTCAGCTTTAGCTGGTGACAGTGAATATAGTTATATCTTAACTTATGGAGGCGATTATTTAGACCAGACGCTTTCAATTAAAGTAGTTAGTCATCATTCTTATGATGTCACTATTTACAGTAAGTCTGGCCTGGTGGGAGCTGTAGCAGATGATTTTTATAAATACTGTTATGACGAGCACATGAAGGCTTTTAAGCAATCAATGGCGAGGGCTAGCTAATGTTTAAAAAAACAAATTTATTCAAAAAAAATAATTATCCAAGCTGGTCAATTAATGAAGGTGAAGGCTCAAAGGTTTTTATCAACCAATGCAACCAGGCGACAAGCTGGCCAGAGTGGTTAGCACAAGTTAAAAAATGCTCAAAGCTTGGCACTGGCTACAAAATAGAAACCTATAAAAGACAGAGGAAGGGCACACCTATTAAAAAAGTTGTACCAAATGAAAGCAGGGTTTTTGTCAAAGTTAAAAACAAGCCTAATAATATCAAGGCTGTTGAGTACCTTGGCAAGTATGCCCAGCATAAACCACTATTAAACGAAGTTATAAAAACTTTAGATTTTTTAGACAAATAACAAGATTATAAAAGGCCTGCTGGTTAATCTCTTGCAGGCCTTTTTTAATGTGCATCAAATGCACTTTTATGCACTCAAAAATTTTTATATTTTGTATTGGTAGATTAGGTAGATTTTAAAATTTTTATAATCTCTTACATTTTAATTCATAAATTGTTATATCTCTTACATGGCACCTATAAAGAAAACTAAAAAGATACCTAAAAAGGTTTCAAAATTCATAAAAGATAAATTTTATGATTTTAAAGATACAAAGACAGGAAAAAAATACGAATTTAAAAAAGGTTTAACACCACAAGACGCAGGCTATTTAAAAAAACAAGATGATATTGGTTCTCTTGAAGATTTTAAAAATGACTTCAGTGATATATTTGAAGACTTTTTTAAAGATTATAAACCAGTAAGAACACAGCCTCTTAAGAATATATTTGATGATTTATTTGAAGACGAACAGAAGGCATTAAAAACTATACAAAGTTGGAAGCCTATTTCTAATTCAGCCCAAACAATAAAAAAGATTTCAGAGAATACTCAATCTCTTACAAACAAAGCACAAAGAGAACAGCATAACAAAGCTACAGATATGGGTGGTGGCAGGAGAAGAAAACAAATATTAAAACAAAGTAAATTAGTACCTCTTGTTCCAAGATTTAAACCTAGAGAAAAAAGTAAAATAGCTAAAGATGGTAGCACACACTGGATAGTGGGTGAGGGTGATAAACTTTTAGAATATCTTTACAAGCATGAATTAAAATCACCATTTGATTTAATTAAAGCACATGGAAAACATAAGAAAAAATTAAATTTAGAAAATGATGATTGGGCTACTCTTGCAGACATATTAAGAAGCATTAACATGACACCACAAGAAGTATTAGATTATTGTGTTGGTTCAGTACAAACTAAAAAAAGATTTTTAGAATTAAGATTATATAGAGAGTATGAAACAAATTCTAAACTAGCTATTAATAACTTTATAAAATTATATAGAAATCATTTAAAAACAAAACAACCTCTTAAGGTTTTTGCTGTTTCAAAACCATTTAAAAATTGGTGCATTGAAGAAGATTTATATTTTAATTCAGATGAAAACTTAAGACAGAATATTAAGTTGATGATTGTCTCTTGGAATAAAGATAATCCAAAAGATAAAATTCCATTAAAAATAAAATAAATCTCTTCCACTATAGAGCAGTGGAATAAACAAGCTTCCACCACAGTGCTGTGGAACTGTTGCCATTTAATAATAATAAATAAATGTTATCTACTCATTGTTGGCTCTTGCTGGGTTTTTGATTAGTCTTCCTGATTAATCTCTTTCTTTCTACCACATGAGCCAACACATTATTAACAAGTGAACAAATGAGGTAAAAATGGCAGACGCAAGTAAATACAAAAGTGTAAGTTTAAGACATGAAACTTACTTAAAGCTGAAAGACCTACAGCATCATAATGAAAACCTAACTATAAGTATTGCTAGTGCAATAACTTATTGTGTGAATAAGGAACATAGAAAACTATTCGATAAAGTATGTCCTTATGCAGATTATGGTACTGTTGAAATACCAAGGTCTTCAAGCGAGGTGTCAATCAAATGACAATTGATAAAAAAGTAGTCCTGGTATCAGACAAAGGACTTAACAAAAGACAACTATTCGTAGAGAGTAAACCTGTTGTTGCAGGTAAAATACGAAGCTATGTCAATTCGTTCAGAGAAATAAGAGAAGCAGTTAAGGACACATATCCTTCTGCTAAATTTTATTTTAGAGAATTAGACGAATTGGAAAATCCAATACTGGAATAATAGCAAGTTGTAATGTCTGATTATTATAAAATTAATACTGTGGGATTACCGAAGTGCACAAAGTCTACTTTGTTATCCACACATTCAAACTATGAGTGTAATTATTTTTGGAAAACTATTAGTTTATGTTTGACAAGCTGTAGGCAAATCAACTATTTATTAAGTAGTTCTATTCGGAACAATCACTCCATTAAATTTTTAATTTTAAGAATTTTTTTTCTTAAGTTCTATAGATGTTCTCTTGGGAATTAAGAAGAAGATGTTAAGGAGATAATATTATGAAATATAAAAATATAGATTTTACTATTGAAGATGTTTCAGTATTCGTTCCAGCTAAAGCTCTCTATAAGCAGACTTTCAAGTCTCCTATTGAGTTCAATAAATATAAGAACGACCATGAGAAGACTTATATGTTTAGACTTTTTAAATGGCGTTTAGTGGTCTCTGTAAATAGGCTAATAGAATTAGCAGATGCAGGCCTTTATGAGCTGGATACCCAATTGCAGGATACTGGTACAGAAGCAAATAAAATTACAACTTTGAAGAAGTAATTACGCTAGAAATAATACTAGACTAGCGTAGTTATTTTTGATAGAAATTAAGACAATTGCAAGTGATATGATAAATGTAAGACATTACATTCAGAAACAAAACGCACACATAGGGGTGCCAGGAACTTTTGCAGAGAGTTCCATGATAAGAACAACTGCTATCCATAACATTTGCCTAACTAAAACAAAGGAGCAATCAATGGCTAACTTCGGTGAAGTGATGTCAAGGTTTCACAAGTTGGGTAAAAACAAAGACATGGATAATGGTTTGTACCTTCACACCTTGATGTTATTCCATGCGATGTGTCACCTAAAAGAGGGAGAAATGTCGGTGGAGAATGCAAATAAAAAGTATGCAGATTTATTTGGTACTTTTTTAAACTCTGCATCAATGAGTAGAAATTGTGCAGTGTTAGTAAAATTAGGCTTAATAAAACTTTCAGAAAGTGTGCAAGACAGAAGACAAAAAGATGTCATGCTTACTACTGTTGGTCATAAATTTAGAGGCCTATTCAATAACCATAAAATAAAGGAGGCTATATAATTATGGGTATAAGTAAGACAGCAAATGGTAAGTTCAGAGTGTTCGTATCAGTAAAAGGTAGAGGTAGAAAAACTGCTACTTGTGATACGAGTGATGATGCACTTGCTAAAGAACAACAGCTTCGTAAAGCTTTGATTGATGGTAAGAATGTACCAGCAGGAAGAGCAACTACTGAAGCAACATTAGAGCAGGCTTGCGAAGCTTGTTATAATGACCCAGAGAGTGGGTGGAAAGATACTGAACATGGTAAAAGACAAAAATACTTCTTCAGTTATTTCTATTCCTTTTGGGGTAAAGATAAGTTGTTAAGAGAAATAGATAAAACTGAATGGTATAAGTTTACCGAACAGTTCTCTGAAACAGCTACAAATAATAGAAGGGCTTGTTGCATAAACAAAGTGTTCAGACACGCTTTGGAACAAGGTACTATAACAGCAGACAAATTGTTAAAGATACCTAGAAAAAAAGAAAAGCTAACAAGGCTTGCTATTTATACATACGAGCAAGAAGAAGCTATCTATCAACAGTGTAAAACTTTTGGTTTCCATGACTTGGAAGACTTTGTAAAAGTTCTTATAGATACAGGTTGTCGAGCTGAAGAAGCTATACAGTTTGCACCTAAAGATTTGCAAAAGTCTAAAGATGGTTGGACAGCTCATGTGTATAGACAAAAGACAGACACTCATACTTCGATTGGTCTAGCTACTAGAACAAAAGAAATATTGATGCGTAGGTCGAACATGAAAACATTCTTTGAGACCAGCTACAGGCAAATGACTTACAAGTGGCAGATGGTAAGACAGCAACTTGGACAAGCTGATAACAAAGACTTTGTGTTTCATACTTGTAGACATACTTGTGCTTCAAGGCTAGCTGAAGCAGGAGCTACATTTATGGAAGTTTGTGACTGGATGGGTTGGAGTTTCAATTCACCTGTTGCAAGAAGATATGTTCATTTCTTTCCTAAAGGTAAGATTAATATGGCAAAGAAACTGGATACATTAAGAGACGAGTTAAAAGTTGTCTCTGGTGGTAAAAGCTAGTAAAAATAATGTGCATCAATAGTGCATTTAAGTGCACTAGATGCAAAGCTTGAAGGAGGCGTAAGTGATTAAGTTAAGTAAACTAACATTAAATGATTTGTCGGTAGACTTAAAAGCTACAACCACAAATTACGCCTCCGAGTTATCTACACTGGCGTAGTAGAATACCTTATAAATCAAGCCGAATAAACTGTTGCATAGTTAATATGTGATATGTACGCTGGCGTAGTAGATGTGCACTTCAATGCACACAATCTACGAACAAACTATAAACACTAATGAGGCTAATATGGAAATAGACGCAAAAATACTAGAGAAATTCGGCATTCTTAAAAACTCACAGAATGTGCCTTCAACTCTACATGAAAAAATAGAAGCAGAAAAACAAATAGAGTTGGCTATGATTAGGTCAGGAATAAAAAGGTTCCATAAGACAATCAATAAAGCTAGGGCAAAAGTAGGTGAAAATTCTGGTAAACCTAGAGAAACCAATGAAAGCACAACAGTATATGGCCAGGTATTAATCCAATCAGGATTAGAGCCTTTATGTGAGGGTATTGAGAAATACTTTACTGAAGCTTTTGATGGCCATGCGAAGAGGTATGCAACCGAAGCTACCTTATTATCAAAGTGTATTCCTATTCAGGAAGTGGCAGAAGATAAACCAGAGAGGTGGTCAGGTATAGCCTTTATTACATTAAAAGCTGTACTAGATAGTATCACTGTTTCATCCACTCAAACTAAAGCTTTACTTAAAATAGCTTCAGCAATTGAGGATGAGGCCAGGTTATTGTACTTCAAAGAGAGCGATAATAAAAATTATACTCAAACAAAAGAGTGGTTAAAATCAAAAAATAACTACAGGCATAAGCGTAAGGTATTTCAATACGCTATGAACAGACATGAACTAGAATACTCTGGTTGGTCTAAAGAAGAGAAAGTAAAACTCGGTAAATTACTTCTTGAATTATTAGCTAGCACAACTGGCTTTATTAAACTCACCAAAACATTTGCTGTAAAAGGCAAGTCCATTGTTTATGTCCAGGCAACCGAGAAGACTATGACCTGGATTGAAAACAAAAAAATCCATGCAGAAATACTTAAACCATTTAGGGAGCCGATGGTAATTAAACCTAAAAGGTGGGATAACAACCCATATTCAGGTGGTTATTACATCAAGGATTTAAGGCCTAATCAATTAAGTTCCACTAATGGCTACACAAAGCCAGAAAATCAATCAACAAATAATGAGGTAAAAGATGCACTATAATATGGTGAAAAGAGCATCCAGAGCATATCTGGAAGAAATAGCAAACAGAGCACATGAAATGCCTGAAGTCTATAAATGTATAAACACATTACAGGAGACAGCGTTTACAATAAACATTCCTGTATACCAGGTTATGAGGACTATTCATGACAAGGGATTAGCAATTGCTGGTCTACCTTCTCATAAAATAGAGGAACCTACTAAACCTTTTGATATAGCAACTAATGAAGTAGCAAGGAAAGATTACAGCAGGAGAAAAAAAGCTGTATGTGATTTTAATGCTACAATAGATAGTAAAGCATTATTGACTGAAAAAGTTTTTAGTGTTGCAGATACATACCAACAATTTTTAGAGTTCTGGTTTCCATTACAATATGATTTTAGATATAGAATTTATTGTGTACCTGAAGGATTAAACTATCAGAATAATGATTTAGCAAAAGGTCTATTGTTATTTAGAAATGGTAAACCTTTAGCTGGTGAAGGAGCTGTAAGAAAGCTTGCTATCCATGGAGCTAATATGTTTGGTCACGATAAAGATACATTAGACAATAGAGTTAAATGGGTTGAGGAAAATGAAGAACATATTAAAGCAACTGCTGAAGACCCACATAATCACTACGAGTTTTGGGCTCATTGTTCCGAACCTGTACAATTCTTGGCATTTTGTTTTGAATGGAATAATTTTTGTAAATCAAACAAATCATTAAAGTTTATTACACATTTAATTTGTTATTCTGATTGTACTAATTCAGGTTTACAAATTTATTCTGGATTACTTAAAGATGAAATTGGTGGCCAGGCTGTAAACTTAATACCAAGTAATAAGGTACAAGATGTATATGGTGAGGTTGCTTCCAAAACAAAAGAACTTCTTGAAAAAGAAGAAGATAGTTTGCTACGAGATATTTGGTTAGACTATGGGATAAACAGAAAGACTACAAAGAAAGTCACTATGTGTATTGTCTATGGACTTACACAATTCTCTTGTAGAAAATATATCCAAGAGTACCTGGAGGATATGGAAGAAGAAGGTATTGAAATTCCTTTTTCTACAGACAGAAATCCTAAACCAGAAACTCCAAATATATTTAAAGGTTCAGCTTATCTTTCAAGATTAGTTTGGAAAGCTTTAGATGAAGTTATCTTATCTGCTAAAGAAGCGATGAAGTGGTTGCAAACAGTATCTAAATTAGTTTCTGAAAATGGATTGCCTGTTGTATGGACAACTCCAACAGGAGCTATTGTTCAATTAGTCTGTCCACAATTAACAACTAAAAGAGTTAATACTTATATGGGTGAAAAAATATTTAGACCAAAGAGTGGTACATATACACCTGATATTAGGAAAGTTAATATTGCTGTTGAAACAAATAAGATAAATAAAAAAGCTGTAGCCAATTCTATAGCTCCATGTTTTGTTCATTCGTTAGATGCTTCTTTGTTAATGAAAGCAGTATGTAAAGCTAGTGAATATAGTATTGAGAACTTTGCCTGCGTACACGATAGTTTTGGTGTACTAGCTACAGATGTATCTACTATGAACATAGCATTAAGAGAAGCCTTCGTAGAAATATTTGATAACAAAAATTTATTGAATGAATTTCTTAAGGAGGTTGAACTTCAGGTTCCTAAAAACTTAAGACATAAAATCCCAGCACTTCCTAAACAAGGAAACCTGGATATTAAAAATGTATTAGGTAGTTATTATTTTTGTAGTTAAACCACTACGCTAGCGTTCTAAAGAGGACACTATAGATGAACAGAAGCTTCATCAAATTAATAATAACCAAAGAACCAGGAGGGTTCAGATGCAAAAAGCACAAACATATACTTCTCCTTTTGGTAAAGCCATATATCCACATTTGACAAAATGTGATGTGAGGTTCAAACCAGAAGGTGAGTACAAAGTAGACTTAAGCCTTAAGGATACTCAAGCTCAAGAGTTGATAAAAATTATAAAGCAATATCAAATCAAAGCTGTCAATGAGGCTAAAGAAAAATCAAACAAACAAACTATAAAGGAACATAACCCACCTTATAAAAAAGATGAGGAAGGTAATGTTATCTTTAAGTTTAAAATGAAAGCCAGTGGTACCAATGGTAAAACTGGAGATACTTTTAAACAAAGGCCAGCATTATTCGATAACGAATTGAAACCTATTAGTACAGATGTAAATATCTGGGGAGGTTCAATACTTCGTGTAAGCTATCAACCATTTCCTTGGTACACTCCAGCACTTGGTGCAGGTGTATCTTTAAGACTTAAATCAGTTCAAGTAAAAGATTTAGTTGAGGGTGGTGGACAAACTGCTGAAGCAAATGGCTTTGATAAAGTCACTGGCGACAGCTCAAGCAAAAATGGGTCGGAGAATGAGGAAGTTCAAACAGAAGTTTCCAACGCAACCGACTTCTAAATTCAAATCAAAGCTTGAGGAGGATTTTAATAATTATTTAGTCAAACAGAATATTAAGTTTGGTTATGAAGATTATAAAGTTTCCTACCTCAAGCCTGAAAAATTATCTAAATATACGCCAGACTTTAATTGTCCAGCATTAGATAATTTAAAAATAATATTTGAAACAAAAGGTCAGTTCCTAACTTCGGATAGGAAGAAACATTTATTCATTAAATCACAACATCCTCATTTAGATATTCGATTTGTATTCTCAAATTCTAAAACAAAAATAGGAAAAAAATCAAAAACAACTTATGCAAAATGGTGTGAGCTTAAGGGCTTTAAATACCATTGTGTTTATTCAACAAAGAAACTTTTACCAGATAACTGGGTTAAAGAAATTCAACAACAACAGAAAAAATTATGAGCAGAAAATCAACAGACTATTTTATAATACATTGTACAGCTACTAAACCATCTATGGACATTGGCTTCGAAGAAGTAAATCGTTGGCATAGAGAACGAGGATTTTTAAGCTGTGGCTACCATTTTATTATTAGAAGAAATGGTGTCATTGAAGATGGCAGAACTACAGATGCAGTCGGAGCTCACTGTCGTGGGAAAAATCATAACAGTATAGGTATCGCTATGGTTGGTGGTGTCACTCAAGATGACCACACTAAAGCAGAAGATAATTTTGAAGGAGCTCAATGGAATAGTTTAAAAACATTATGTGATGAACTACATGAGAAATATCCAGAGGCAGTTGTAAAAGGTCACTATCATTTTTCTGATAAATTCTGTCCTTCATTTGATGTAGATGATTGGGCTAAAACAGATTTACTTTGGGTAGAAGGAGACTTGTTGCCTGGTGATGAAGGTTATGAAGAGCCAGGAGAATAATTCAGAATTTGTAAAACACGAACCTTGTCCACAATGTCAATCAAGAAATAACCTAGCAAGGTATTCAGATGGTCATGGCTGGTGTTTTGGATGTGGCTATAGAGAGCCAGCAAGTGGAGAAACAAATGAATTTAATAATATAAAAATAAAAACAGATATGATTACAGGTCAAGTGGAGGCGTTATCAAAAAGACAAATTGATTTTGATACTTGCAAATTTTTTAATTATCAAACTGGAACTTACAATGGTCAGCCAGTTCAGATAGCTCCTTATTATAATTCTAATTACCAAGTTGTTGCTCAACACATTCGATTTCCTAATAAAGATTTTATTTGGTTAGGAGATATGAATGAAGTTGGATTATTTGGACAGCACAAATGGAAGGGAAATCAAAAAATGATTACCATAACTGAAGGTGAAGTGGATGCTATGTCAGTATCTAAAGTTCAAGGAAACAAATGGCCAGTAGTGTCAGTACCTTCAGGAGCAAAGTCTGCAAAAAAATATATTAAAAAGAATTTAGAATATTTAGAAAGTTTTGAAAAAGTAGTTTTAATGTTCGATAATGATGAAGCTGGTAATACTGCTTCAATCGAATGTGCACAATTGTTTACTCCAAAAAAAGCTCTTGTCTCTAAATTACCTCTGAAGGATGCTAACGATATGTTGGTATCTGGAAGAGGTAAGGATATTATAAATCATATATGGAACGCAAGACCATATACACCTGAAGGCATTATTGCTGGAGCTGATACTTGGGATTTAGTTATGCAAGATGACAGCAAAGAATGTACTCCATATCTTTGGGAGGGTCTTAACAATAAAACAAAAGGTATTCGTAAGGGTGAAATAGTTTTATTTACAGCAGGTAGTGGAACAGGAAAGAGCCAGGTCTGTAGAGAAATTGCATTTGATTTAATTACTAAAGGTAAGAATGTAGGCTACATAGCTTTAGAAGAAAGTGTAGCTAGAACTGTAAGAGGTTTAATCTCTATAGATTTAAACTCTAAAATTCACGAAGAAGAAATTAGAAGAGATTTTTCAGAGGAAACATTAAAGAAGTCTTGGGATAAAATTCAAGGCAATACATATTTCCACAAACATTTTGGGTCTACAGATAGTGAGAACCTAATGTCTAAAATAAGATTTTTAGTCAGAGGATGTGATTGTGATTATGTAGTATTAGACCATATCAATATGGTTGTCTCTGGTATTGAAGGCGATGAGAGGAAGTTAATTGATTATACGATGACCAGGCTACGAAGTTTAGTAGAAGAATTAAATTTTGGATTAATACTGGTATGCCACATGAAACGATTACCAGACAAAACTGGACATGAAGAAGGAGCCATAACATCTTTAAGTCATCTTAAAGGCAGTCATGGACTAGGCCAGCTTACAGATATTTGTTGTGGATTAGAGAGGTCACAGCAGAACGAAGAGACTAAAGATATTCTAACAATCAGAGTTCTAAAAAATAGATACAATGGAGATACAGGTGTCGCTTGCTCACTTCATTACGACAGGGAAACTGGGAGATTGTCTGAAGGCGATTTTTCTAATGTCCAAGAATAAAGAAAAACAAATAGATGATGTACTTCGTGAATATATAGAACAATGCGATGAGTTTGAAAACTTGGATGATGATGATAAAATTTTTATTTATTCATCATTAAAAAAGATTTTAAAATTATTACACTTGGTAATTAAATATCCAAATGTAAATCCAATCTTATTTGTTCACACACCGAAGACTAAAGATATTATTGAAGAAGCATTTTATCATGTTGCTCCTGTAATACCCACAATCTTAAACATAAAAATAATTGTAATGCACTAACTATGAAACTTATATTTGATATAGAAACC
>Ga0181402_1000813_pt1 | contig 11574 bp, 11 predicted proteins | sample 25SPOviralmetaG_FD_130131 | JGI IMG/M metagenome (GOLD analysis project Ga0181402, IMG submission 130131) | Marine viral communities from the oligotrophic San Pedro Time Series (SPOT) site, San Pedro Channel, CA, USA - 25 SPOT_SRF_2011-08-17 | ecosystem: Environmental > Aquatic > Marine > Strait...
AAGTGGGATAAGTTACCAAAACCCTACGATGAAGACTTTAGATATTTTTTAGTGATTGTATGGAAGCATCTACAACTTCCTAATCCAACACCTATACAGTTAGATATTGCAGGGTATATGCAAGATGGACAGAAACGTAGGATTATTGAAGCGTTTAGAGGAGTGGGTAAGTCGTGGATGGCAGCTGCTTACACTTTATGGTTACTAAGGAATGATCCACAGAAGAAAATAATGGTAGTGTCGGCCTCGAAGACCAGGGCAGATGACTTTGCACAATTTTGTTTACGGCTTATTAGAGAGATGCCTATACTGCAATGCTTAGAACCTGACCGAGAAGAGCAAAGAAGTGCGAGTAACAGGTTTGATGTAAGGCCAGCTATCCCAGATCAATCTGCATCTGTGAAAAGTGTGGGTGTTTTTGGACAGTTAACAGGTAGTCGTGCTGATTTAATACTTGCTGATGACTGTGAAGTACCGAATACAGCCTGGACAGTAGGCATGAGAGAGAAACTTATAGCTTGTGTTGGTGAATTTAACGCTATTCTTAAACCTGGTGGAGATATTTTGTTCTTAGGTACACCGCAAACAGAAGAAAGTATTTACAACAAGCTAAGAATGAGAGGATATGATTGCAAAATATGGACAAGTCGTTACCCAAAGAAGCCAGAAAAGTACGGAGATGCGTTAGCCCAAGTAATTTTAGACGGATGTAAGGATAATCCAGGTAAACCTACAGACCCAGATAGGTTTTCTGAGATAGATTTGTTAGAAAGAGAAGCCAGTTATGGTCGATCACAGTTTGTTTTACAGTTTCAACTAGACACTAGCCTGTCAGATTTACAAAGATTCCCTTTACGTTTATCAGATTTAGTCGTAATGGAGGTCGATGACCACGCTCCAGAGAAAATTATATGGTCGTCAGGTGCAGAATATAGGATAGGAGACTTACCAGCTGTAGGATTTAGTGGAGATTACTACCACAGACCAGCTTATATACACGGAGAATGGATAGAGTTTGACGGATGTGTGATGTTTGTTGACCCTTCTGGTAAGGGTATGGATGAAACAGCATACGCTATAGTCGCTCAACTAAATGGAAATCTATTTGTATTAGAGGTAGGGTCGTTTAGAGAAGGATATACAGAGCCTGTCTTAGAAGGGCTTGCAAAAGCTGCTAGAAGAAAAGAGGTAAACTTAATCATCCTAGAAGATCAATTTGGTCAGGGGATGTTACAGAGCCTTTTGCAGCCATATTTGCGCAGAATATACCCATGTACTGTAGAACCAGCTAGAAGTAACGTACAAAAAGAAAGAAGAATTATAAATGCGCTAGAACCTGTGATGAACCAACACCGATTAATTATAAATAGGTCGGTTGTCGAGAACGATAGCAAGGCAAAAGACGAAGATAGCGTAGAAACATCCCTGGCTTATCAATTATTCCATCAATTAACCCATTTAACAGTCGATAGAAACTCACTACAACATGACGATAGGCTCGATGCTTTGGCTGGAGCAGTCGAATATTGGAACGATTCTTTAGCTATAGATGAAGAGAACGCAATGCAAGAACGTAACGCAGAGTTGTGGGATCTTGAAATTGCTGCTTACAATGGAGATATACAAGGAGCTTTAGATGCAAGAATTTTGGGCCTCCCCCTGGATCAAATTCCGCAAGCCGAAACGGAGGAAGGATGGATCTCCCTTGCAGGATTTGAAAATCAGAGCTTGGGTGATTAGAGTTCCAGCCGTTTACATAGGCTTGGAAGAAATAAACGCCACAGGATTTCAAACTGTAATCCAGGCACTAAACGAAGAAGAAGCCGTAAAGCTTGCTCAATTTACACAAGATTGGGAAGTTTTAGACTTTGAAGTAAAAGCATTTCAAGTATTTCCAAAATTTCCTACAGTAAGAAAACTTTAATTACTTAGGGAATAATTGCTTTTCTAAAATGTCTACAGCTTTGTCGTCCAGACTATTCGAGGTCTGCTTAGAAATCGTGCGAAGCATATCCACCAAAAGTCGTTTTACAGCAGTCGTAGAAAAGAATCTAAAAAGAATCGGTTTTAAAAGTTTTAACATACCTTAAAGGAGTAATACTTTACAACATATCAATATTTGCTACGTTTGTCATAGCTGCCTTGAAGAAAGCAGTGGTCAACCGCTTACTCCTCACACACTAAGGCAGTTTTTTTAATATGGATGAACAGGAAACTAGCAAGATAGAGACTATCGTAAAAGTTTCTATACTTCTGTGGTCGGCAGGATTATTAACACTTTCATACTACGAGCCTCCAGATGGTAAAAAGATAGTAGATTTTGACCCAACTTTCATAGCTTCGATTTTTTCGGCAAGTACTGCTTCACTAGGATTGTCTATTGGTAAGAAGGGTAACAATAACGGCAATGCAAAACCACCTAAAATAGTGGATAATAAAGAAAAACCAGAAAACCCATGAAGAAATTACTCTTACTAGGTTTATTTTTAATTGCACCTTGTTATGCCAATGGAGTTCCAACTTGGACTACTGGCTCATCTAATAGAACTGAAAATACTACTCAGACTATAACTCGCAGCATAGTGACAGAAAAATTTGGGTCTGCCCTGTCCAGCTGGGAAGCATCAAATATAGAAGTTACGAGTGCTTCTAGTGGCGGTATAGCACACGCAGACGCAGTTTTTACTCCTAAAACTGTTACTTCTGATTGGTCGTTAGCTATAACTACCAGAGCATCAGGAACTAAACTAGAAACAATAACTCAGAATGATGCGATTACGACTACTAGCGTTATCACTTCTTTGTCTGTCTTTAGTCAGTAAAGCAAAAGCCGAAGGCGATACAAACGTACAGGCTCAACCAAATGCGATTGGTAATTCTAGTATTATCAATCAGAATATGAACGTTAATAATGGAATGACAGGTAAGTTGCAGTTTGGAAATTTAGTATGTAGTCAGCCAACAATGGCATTTACACCTTTTTATACAGGTAATGATGCAGAGAATCCTAGTAGTGAAACTTATAGTATTAATGAAGGATGGGGATTTCAGATGTCATTTATGATCCCACTCGGAACTAATAATGAAACGTGTTCGGAGTTAGCCAAAGTAAAGCTAGACTTAGCCATAGAAGAATTAGACAAGCAAGTGCATGATAAGCAATTAGTGAGAGTTTTAAAGTGTTCACAACTTCACGCTGCTGGCTATATGATTAATCCTGTCTCTAAATACGCATATATTTGTAGTGATGTCATTAATATACGAAGTTATGTAAAAGCTAATCCTTCTTTGTTTGCAGATCCTTTACCTCTTTCTTCAGAACCTTAGTAAATATCTTTTTAAATATTTTTTTAATTTGACCTAGCACTGCTTGCATAGCAATTCCACCTCCCACGCTCACAACTGACGCAGTTCCTGCTGCGATCACAGAAGATGCAATTACTTCTGGCGCAGGAATAGGCATTTCACCAAAAAAGGGTATGCTAAAAGTAGCTATACCCTCTTCAGTTGATAAAGTTTCTGTGGTTTTTGGCAAGTTGTTCGGTACTTGCGGTTGTCCTCCTGGTATTACTTCCTCCGCTGAAGATGATGTTTCTTCTTCAGAAGAAGATCCCTGATCTTCCCCAAGTCCCGACTGTACCTGTTCCAGAGAAGGTAGAAGGATTGGATCTAAAAATGGAATCTCTGCCACAGGTGGATAAAATATTGTACTAGGAGGTACAAGATAATCTGTATCAGGCAGATTTATCTCTGGTATATCCATTTACCAATAGATTTATGTTCCTGTTTCTACAGTAACTGCATCTGTTCCTGGAGCAACAGCTGGTGTAATTGGTTCTGGAGTAGGAAGTACTGCTTCTCTATCTGCCAGGATTGCAGTAATAATGTCATAACGAGCCTTTAGCTTGTTATTTATATCCTGGTTGGCATTGAATCTCTCTGCTATTGTTTTTTGTTCAGCAAATAGTTCTTCGTTGGTGGGTTTTGACATAATAAAAAATTTAGTACAAAAACAGTCTAGCTTCTTGTAGTTCAGCTTGCAATTCTTCGGTTGTAGGTTTAGGCATTATGTTGCTGACTTATCTGCTATTAGTTTTGCTTTCCAAGCAGCTTTTACTGTATCTGTCCAAACTGCTGTGCAGATTGCTGAAACTTCTGTTGGTTGTCCTGACAAATCTGTATCTACTAGGTTGTCAGAAGCATCTAACGTACCAGCTTGTAGTACATATCTTTCATAAGACCTTGCCATTTCTGTGCCATCTTTTTTGATGACAGTTGCTTTGCGGACTTGTACATGTTTGTAAAGTCCAACGACTTCTATCTTGTCGTATTCGATTGATTCGGCTAGTGCCATTAGGATTAATCTCCGATTAAAACAGGTTTAGGCTTAGTTTATAGACGTAGCTTCGGTCTATGCAGCTATATAAGTTATACTAGCAATAATTTCTCCAGCATTAGTATTACCTCCAGCCGCCCATCCAGAACCACTTTTACTGTAATACAAGTTTGTACCTGGAGAGTTAGCACCCATATATAAAACTGCGTCTGTATAGCCAGATGGAAAAGATGCACTGTGTAGCATTACACTTCCAACTTGTGATAAGTGAGCTAAGTTAGCACTGTTAAAAGGAAAATTATTAAAATATATATATCCACTATGGTTTGTAGCTCCTGACCAGTGTATATAAAAACTAGCATGTACTACTCGACCAACTTTTGTATAGTAGCCTTGTTGGTAATGATAAGTAGCATTTGTATGACCATTCTGAGTATGAACTTGTGGACTCCAAGTTCCTTCTTCATAGTCGTCAAGCAGTTCACTTGTCATCCCACTGTTATTACCATCAGCACTAAAGTCAATACCATGACCAGCCGTTGCTATCTTTAAATTACCATCAGTAATTGTTAAATTAGCACCAGAACCATCACCGATAATATCTACTGCTTTAACAACTGATGCTGTTTGAGTACCATTCGCAGGGTGTACCCAAAACGATAACTCACTCCCATAACCACTACCAAATTGACCACCAGCATTATCGGCAGCAATTTTAGCCATTGGCCACTCGTTGTTTGCATAATAACCGTTTAACAATATTGCTGGACCATCTCCAGTACTACCACCAGTAGAAGATGCAGTATTAAGATGTTTTAATTCCAACATATTAATATGACCATCACTTCCACTACCACCTGATAGAAAAAGTTTTGTTCCGTCATAAGTTGCGGTAGATTCAGCTTCTAAAGTATTAGCAGTACCAGAGCCAGTAATAAGTTTGTTATTTGCGTTGTTAATTATATTAGTACTTGTTACTGTCTCAAACGTGGGATCTGCTCCGTTGTTTGCTCGTAAGAATTTACCATCGTTAGAGGATGTGCCATGTTCTAGTTTGGCTAGGGTTACTGCTTCATCTATTATCTCTGTAGAACCTACAGAGTTGTTAGCCATCTTACCTCTAGTAATTGTGGTAGTAGCGATAGAAGCATTTGTAATAGTGCCTCCAACTAATTTAGAATCAGTAATTGTGCCATCTGCTATTTTCGATGCGTTTACAGCTTGGTTAACTATTGCTGCCGTATCGACTGCGTTATCTGCCAGTTCACTAGCTTCTATCTGGTTTGCTGGTATTTTAACTTTTGTGATTGCGTCATTCTTGACACCATCTGTTGATACTTGTGTTAATCCCATAGTTAGTTAGTGTAAAGGCTTAGTTTTAAGACGTAGCTGCGGTCTATTAATCTGAGGTTCTATAAGTCGCAGTCATTTTTACAACACCACTACTATTAAACATCCCATCAGTAGCAACACCAGCAGGGGAATATTTATTTGGTCTATAATATAAATTATTACCAATATTATCTATTGATTGCATTGTACTTGTCCAAAAAGTTGAACCACTAAACTGAACAATACAACAATCTTGAATTGTAAAAGGTAGTCCTCCAATATAAGCACCAGAGCCAGAGCCAGTATATCCACCATTAACAGCAGTAAGTGATTGATTCCAACTTATTTGAACAAAATTACCTATTTTTGTATATCTTCCTTGATTAGTTGTACTTTGAGAAGCACTCCAATTATTAGTAGTCGGAGTCCAAGTACCTTCTTCATAGTCATCTAGCTCATTAGCAGTACCAGTACCACCTAAAAATATAGACATCAGCTTACCTCCGTTAAAGCAAATTTATACTTCTTGCCATTGCGTTTGTTCACTAAGAAAAGATCCTCTGCTCCTTCTTGTATAGTATAACTTCCCCAAGTTCCGTCAACATCGTTTGTATGTCCTTCGTTAGATAAGTGAAGGTCATTGGTGTAGACGTTTGCCCAACGATATGATGAAGTACCTAAATTGTAAGTGTTGTTCGAGCCGGGATAACAAGATCCATGTACTTCTTGGTTTCCAGAAATAATAACCCCAGCATTAAAAGTCTCAAACTTTTTACTGTGGTCGTGATATAGCTCTGTAGCACCATTTGGTCTTGCTACAAGACTAAATTCACCGTTTACAGTTTTTAAATAAAATACACCTGTATTGTTTTGTATTGTGCTGTTTGTGCCATCGTGATAAATTTGTAGGTCATCACCAGATCCGAATGTAGCTTTACTATTATCTAAAAATTCAAATGCAGCAGCAGACGCATCAAACATAATTTTGCTTGTGCCATCTACCTGTTTAAATTTAAAGTCTCCTCTCGCTCCACTTTCGCCATTATCTAAACCATAGATTTGTATGCCATCTGCGGTTGTTTCAAAACGCTTCGTATTATTGTGATATAACTCTACGGCTCCGTTTGATTTTGCAATAATACCTTCTTCACTTGTAGCAACTTTAAATTTTATATCTCCGTTAGAAATTATATGTAAAGGTTCACCACCCGAATGATTATGAGTTATAGATGATATACCTCCTGATGCGTGATTAATTATTAGATCATTACTTGCACCAAATCTAACAGCATGGTCATCATCTAAAGAAATATTATGGCTGTTTGTATCTAAGTCACCGCCTAGCTGTGGTGATGTGTCATTTACCAGATCAGTAATAACACTTTCAAACGTAGGGTCAGCACCATTATTAGCTCTTAAAAATTTTCCGTTACTACTTGCATCGCCATGTAATAACTTATCTAAAGTAACCGCCTGATCTGCCAACTTAGCGGTTATGACTGATCCATTTTGTAGGATCGCACTTGTTACTGTGTTGTTTCCTGGAGTAGCCAGGTTAACAGTAGAACCCATTACGACAACAAAGTAATCTGTGCCACTTGCAGGAGCAGATCCTGTAGGTAATTGAAGTGTTCCTCCGTTTAAAGAAAAACCTTCAGATGGTCTACCAGTACCTTCGTTTGGTTTCTGTATAACACCAGCAATACTAAGCAATACTTGTTGAGCGTTTACAGGTGCATTGCTTAAAGTAAAGTCAATAAGACTTCCGTTAAAAGCAGGAGTAAGTGTAGATACAAAGAAGTTACCTACTGATTGAGTTTCTTTAAATGCAGCTGGAGATAAAGATGTATCGTAAACTAAAAGTTTATCTTGATCTTTTGCGTAAATTAAATCTCCTTCTGAGTTACCTGTTGCATCGCCAACTGTATCTACTACTCTGTATCTTTCTCCAAAATCGTTTATATCGTCACTAAGTTGTTTAACGTCAACTTCTTTAGCAAGTAATTTGTGGTAGTTGTAAGTGTTAGAAGATCCTGTAGAAGTGACCATTAAGCCAAGTCCAGCACCTAATGTTTGACTAAATAGACTAGAAGGGAATCCGTTTATAGTTACGTTGTCAGATCCATTGCCACTTGTTCTTGCGTTACTTGCTACACCAGATCCGTTAGTAATAAGACCGCCAGCATCAGCAATAGATATAACTACACCAGAAGAAGGTTGCGTAGCAGGAAAAACAGTTTCATTTGCTATAACTTCTAGTCCACCAATAGGAGCTATTTGTGCAGCTACATAATCTACGACTGCTCCAGAGGTAGGAAACTTTGTATCATCATCAGTTATAGTGGTCTGTTTTGCCATACCATCTATCTGGTTTAGATCGGCTATATCAGAGGTAAGGGCTGTATTGTCAGCTAATTTAGATGCCGTACCAGATTGCATACCAGCTAACTGCGTTAACTCGCTATCGAGAGGCTGAAGAGTTGCAGCAACAGAGGCAATGTAGGCTTTGCTTGATTGCTGCGTAGGTACTTTTGTGTCTAAGTTAGAACTAAAATTATCTTCGTCTACAACAAACTGCATAGCAGCTGTAGTTGTATCGCTGTTCATTACAGCACCAGCTGCATCTACATTAGTTGCATCTGTAACGTCTGCACTTGCTTCAATAGCATTTAGTTTTGTGTGGTCAGCATCTGTAAAAACATTACTGTCTGATGCAGATTCCACCAAGGTTCTTATCTCTGCTGCTGTTTGATCTGCCGTAGCACCATCTTCTACGTTCAGCATTGTGCGAACATTAGCTGGCGTAATCTCTTCTATTACCCCTGCACCACTAGAATCTCTACCTAAAATTCTGTCTGTAGCTGATACGTTTTGAATTTTTGCGTAGGTAACTGCATCATCTGCAACAGCATTTGTGTCTACCGCATTGTTTGCTAACTCACTTGCAGTAATAGCATCAGCTGCAATTTGAGTTGCAGTAATAGTATCGTTAACTAACTTTGTGCCTGTAATTGTAGTGTTTGCAATATCTCCGTTAACTATGGTTGCATCAGCAATCTGTGTCGATGTAATACTGCCACTCCTCTCTAGATACGCTTTTGTTACTGCATCCTGGGCATTTACTGGATCAGAAACATTAGATAGTCTTTGACTACTTAAGGTTGGAACACCTGTGCTTGTATCAATAGATATACCTTGCTTAAGTGCGTCATCTAACTCCTGGGCTATAAATAAACTTTGCTTTTCTGCGGTATCTAAATCAGTAGCTGTAAGAGTTGACCCATCTTCAAAATCAACTAATGGTGTAGCTAAAGACGATACTCTTCTTATTTCTACCCTGGTATTGTTTGACGCTAGTGCTGTATTTAAAGATATTTTCTTAGGAGTAGTATTGGTTATTACTTGAAACTCGGTACTTCCTGTACCCTGGGCTTTTTCTACAAAGTTAACAAATACTTTTATGTGTTCTTCTTTTATATAAGGAAAGGTAAAAGTAAATTCCTGATCTCCAGCAGAGTTGCTAGTTATAATTCTTTGTGCGTAAGCCATTAGTTAAGTTGATCTAAGAATTGCCTGTTTTCAATACGACTTTGCTTTTCTCGTATCTTATTTAGATTATCCCTTATAAAGTTCTTGTCTACAATCTTTTGATCTCTTTCGTCTAATAACTTTTTAATATCAGGTCTTTCTTCTAAGTATTGCTTCATTGCAGTTTCTCTAAAATATTTAACTTTTTCTTTAATCATCGTCATTCTTCCAGACTCGATTTCGCTACTTACATCATAAGGTAAACCAGCATAAGTTGAATCTATTGTCACTAAATCTGTTAACTCTTCCCATAAAGTATTACCAGCTGAGTTTTTTACCTCTTGAGTACCTATAACTATTAATCTATTTAATTCGTCTTTATTCAAAACTTCTCCTGGAATATTAAATATGTTGTTATGCCAAGGCATATAGTTAGCACCTTTACCATAAAGTTTACTTAACTCTACGTCTACAGGATGTGCAGATTTAGTGCGACTAGGAAAAGCAGAAGCAGGAGTAACTAAATTATATAAATATCTCATCCAAGGCATATCTTCTGGTATTGCATTTGTACCAGCATAATGCCTTTCGTTTATTGGTTCTCCAGAAAAATTATGAAGCACAGGAGGTATAGCTTCGTTAAAACCAGGTACTTGTTGTACTAATCTTGAAAAAGTGTTATCGACAATGCTAAATGGGTATGGTAATTCACTAGCAACAATGTCTCTCCTCATACCCCCTGTATTCATTTTTCTGACAAACGCTGGCATAAATCCTGACAATCTTCTTTCTATATACCTACTAAATGAATCAGTTGTACCTTTTTTAGATTTTCTTTGAGAATCCTGATCAAAGCCAGCTACAACGTCAAACAACTCTGTAATACTAGATAGTATAGATTTTGTAAATTGACCAGCACCTAGCGATCTTGCTACATGAGCTATAGCTAATACTTGTGTTGATAAAGCTTCTTCTTTCTGTTCTTCTGTAACGCTATTACCAAACTCTACATACTCACCTATTGATCCAAAGATATTAGATAATGTATCCAATGTTTGTAGTGAATAATAGTCTGACCATTCTTCTCCATCAGAAAATGGATTTTTAAATCTAATACTCATTGGTTCTCTACCTCTTTCTGTACCTTCAGCACCTACTTCTCTACGTCTGTAATTAGGCGACCTAAATCCAGTAAACTCTACTAAACCTGTGTTGTATAAAGCAATTCCTGACATAAGAGTAGTAATACCAAATGATATTTCTCCTATAGCTCTATCCCTAGCAAATACATCTTCTGATGTTAGATCCCTCCAAAACGTATCTACTAATGGCGCAGTAATACCTAATGACCTTGCGCTTGCTTTTACAATGTTTACTGGCCCTCTAGGTAAAGGATAAATAAGACCAAAGGCAGGGTTATTTTCTACAAGATTACCCATAGCTTTAGGTATGCCACCTAAAAATTGTGCTGCTCCTGCGACTTTATTTTCTTTAAAAATATTAGAGTCGTTATCGACATACGATTTTGCGTGGTTATGAACTTCAGCAGGATCAGTTATACCACTTTCTCTTGCTTCTCTAACTCCATATTCGTAAGTACGAGGTGCTGGAACAACATCTAAAGAGTCAGTAAAGTTAACCCAATCCATAACGTATTTTCCATTTTGACCTGTAAGTGCTGCGTTTTGTATTGTCTTTCCGTTAGATAAAGTAACGTCAACCATCTCAGCTTTTACTAATTCAGTTGCTTTATTGCTTGCGTACTCCCAAGCTTCGTCAGATCCAGGGCGCATACCTAATACTGTCTCTGCTTTGTATAGTTCCTGGTCTACATATCTAACCCATTCTTGACTTGGCCCAACCAATGAACTCATAAGAGTATCAACAGATCCAGCTAATCTACCTGTAGTTTTAGGAACAACAGATGCAACTCTTACAAGTGTGTTAGCAATCCAGTTTTTATTATTTGGATCTGTGTACCATATATCATTCTTTTTGTTTATTTCTAAATTAGAACTACCTAAATTCATTTGTTCTACAGGGTTATATTTGCTTTCTCCTCTTAGTTGCATTTGATCCACACCTAAGTTTCCAAATGTTTCGTTTTCTAAAATAGTTGCTTTCATTAGGCGTAAAGCATTACCTAGGTTTTGGTAGTATTTTCCATAAAGCATTGCGCTTAACCTTGCCCTTCTATAGCTCTTATACGCTGCTCCTTTGTTTCCTTTGAGTGATTGGGCAAAACCTTGAGTAAAGCCTCCCATGCTTTGTATTACAGGCAATGTAGCTGCTCTGTATAAACCACCTATCATCATCTTCCAGGTAGTTTCACCTGATAATAGAATTGCACCTCGATAGTAGTTAAGAAGTCTTTTACT
>Ga0181402_1000815_pt1 | contig 11545 bp, 7 predicted proteins | sample 25SPOviralmetaG_FD_130131 | JGI IMG/M metagenome (GOLD analysis project Ga0181402, IMG submission 130131) | Marine viral communities from the oligotrophic San Pedro Time Series (SPOT) site, San Pedro Channel, CA, USA - 25 SPOT_SRF_2011-08-17 | ecosystem: Environmental > Aquatic > Marine > Strait...
AGGAGATTAGCTATGGCTAACGAACTCCCTATAGATATAAGCGTACAAGCATTTCCACTATCATCTTCTTGGGATGAAGGGACCGGAAAATTTGGAGATTCTCCTGATAACACTACGGGATGTAGTTGGAGGTTTAAAAATGCCGGTAAAACAAACCAATGGCAGACCGCTAGCTATGATTCTAATGTAACCGGTTCTTATCAGATAGAAAATAAAGGCGGTGGAGTTTGGTATACCAACTACTCAGCTACTGAAAATTTCTCTGGTCAAAATAATTTTGATATAGAAACTGATATTACTTCTATCTTTTCTAAGTATTATGACGATACATTAGATAATAACGGTATAGTATTAAAACTAGCAGATGATTTAGAGTTTAATCAATCAGCATCAGTACGTTTAAAGTATTACGGAAGTAATACGAATACTATATACCCTCCTCATGTAGAAATTAGATCAACAGCTACAGGATCTTATACAGGATCTTTACCAGAGTTAAACGACTCTGATTGTGTAATTACATTGAGAAATAACAAAGGTGAGTATACTGATAAAGATGTACAAAGATTTAGACTTCACTGTCGTTCTAAGTACCCTACAAGAACTTTCACTACTTCTTCTGCATACACTTCTAATAACGTATTACCCACTGGCTCTCAATGGGCATTAAAAGATGAGAATACAGAAGAGATGATATTTGATTATAGCTCAGGTACTGTTATTAATCACGACGCTACGAGTAACTATTTTGATGTGTTTATGGATGGCTTACAGCCAGAAAGGTATTACAGAGTGTTAGTAAAAACAGAAATAGATGGTTCAACAATGGTAGTAGATACTAACGAAATATTTAAGGTAGTAAGAAATGTCTAAAAAGGTAGAAATAAAAAAGACAGTATTCGACCGTAATGAGTACGTAAGTGTTATTGATAACAAGTTTAAGTTTTTTAAAGAACCAGAACCTGTTGTTGACCCAGATACTATAGAAGAACTATTTAGATTATACGATAAACTTTATGTAAGTATTCCAATAGAGGGAGAAGACAGGTCTCATCAGTATTTAGTAGAAAGGAGTTCTGAACTATATAAAATTGATACACAACTAGAAAGTATTCAACCATTACTAGACGAAGTAGCTTCTTTAAGAAACCAGATACTAGAAAGCAATAGAAGGATCTTAGAATTAGAAACTCAATTAGCAGGTGGAGGAGAGCTCAATTTTGAAGATGCTGAGCAAATGCAACTACTAAGAACTCAATTAGAAACAGCAAACGCTACTATAGCTACTTTAGAACAAGCTAATAGTTTAGCAAATAGAGCTACTGAAATGGCTTCTAAACAAGCAGAAGAAGCAGCTAAGAAAGCAGCAGACGCAGCAGAAAAGTCTGCAGCAGCTCAAGCAGAAGCCCAAGCAGTAGAAGCAAAAGCAAATACTGGTGCAGCAGCTCAAGAGATAGTAGCCTTAATGAGTAAAAAGAAAAAAGGTCAATTATACTATGCTAAAATATTTCTAGAAAAACCTAAAAACTACTGGTGGAGAATAGCAGGTAGAAATCGAAGATACGTAGGATATGGACATTCGTCATACTGGAGAACTAACGGTAGAAACTTCTTTTGGTTTTTCTCCGATGATGAAGATGCAAGAGAGTACTACTCAGTTAGAAGAAGAAGAGGGTACGGGAGAGCTAACTACTTTACATACCTAGTTCCTGTAGATAGAAATCAAGCAGGAGATATGACTTTAGACTTTTTAGTAGATGAGCTGAAACAAGCTGGATATAATGCTCATGAAATAAAAGCTGGATTTGAAGGAGTAGATAACTTTAAAAATAATGTAAGAACAAGAATTATTACTTTTAAAGATCCTGATAAAGAAGACGAATTAGGATATACATTTATAGATTAATATGGCAAAAATAACGTACACCACTATAGAAAGAGAGTATAACTCGGTTCCTGAAAACGAAAACTATACGTCTGCAGATTTAAATTTGATAGAAAACTATCAGATTAACAAGAACTATGATCCTTCTACAAATTACATAGAAACCCATTTTTATTCTTTAGAAAACGCTAAAGTATTTTCTCTATATGATTACAATATTTCTTCTGCTGTAGAAACAGATGCAGAAGGAAACATAACAGACTTTACGTTAGAACCAGAAAAAATATCTATTGCTAATGGTTTTGCAGGAGTTGATCATAAAATAGTTTTCCATTTTCTAAATGACCTGTATAGTATAAGTAGTGCAAAACAACCACTATATATAACTAATATTTCAGAAGATAGACAAGAAGTATTACTACATTCTGATAAAATTACTACCAGTAGATTTATTACCTTAACTGAAAACCTAAAAGCTAAATTAAATAATTCTAATTATTTTGAAGAAGTTTGGCTTAATTTAGGTAGTAACGATCTTTTTATAGTTACAAATGTCGATGTTTATGAGTTAGACGATAAGTTTACTGTAGCATTAAAACTATACGAACCTCTACCAGAAGATTATGGAATTAAATCAGAAGCTCAAGTTGTAGAAAAAGTAAGTGACTCTTGTATTGTAGAAATAAATGTAGATATAGAAGAAGAACCTGAAGTATTTCCAAAACTAGCAGGAGCAAACTTTAACATAGAGCTGAACACCAGCGATGCAACTCCTACAGAATATTTTGACTTTAATGAGCTTTTTAGTTTCTCTAATTTAAATTCTAATAGAGAAATATTTTCTTATTTAAATGAAAAAAGCGTAGATATAAATATTGACTACTCAGATTATAGTAACTTTATAAACTTTTCATCAGCTCAAGAGAGATTAAAGAATTTTAAATATAAAGTAGAACTTATTCAAACTTATCAATCTAGCAGAGATGCTTTAGATTCATCCCCTACTTTAGTAGCTACTACCAGTAGAACTAAATACGATAAGCTTATAGAAGGAGTAATAAACAACTTCGATCACTACGACAGATTCCTATACTATGAAAGCGGTTCGAATACTTGGCCTAAATCTACAACTGCTAAACCGCATACTAATTTTCATACAACATCTTCAGAAGCAGCAAACTGGTATTCAAGCCAATTAATTAGCGCATCGAATTACGATACCTCTAATTACGACGTACTATCTAACACGCTACCATCCTACTTAGCAGAAGATACTAACAACAATCCTGCAATACTATTTGTAAACATGATAGGACAGCATTTTGATAACTTATGGATATATACAAAAGCTGTAACAGACAAGTACGATAACGACAATAGACTAGATGTAGGTATATCTAAAGATATAGTAAGAGAGACGTTAATAAGCTTTGGAGCTAAACTATATAACTCTGTAGAAGGTTCTAATGATTTATTCAAATACCTTATAGCAGATACTTATGATAGCGGAAGTACCGAAGAGTTAGTTAATACCTTTTTGCAAGTTCCCGCCGTACCATCTGATTCACAACCTATATCTAGAAAGAACTACGAAGGAGAGGTATATAAAAGAATTTATCACAACTTACCGTTTTTAATGAAAACTAAAGGAACAGAAAGAGGCTTGAGAGCCTTAATAAACTGTTTCGGAGTTCCTTCTAACTACTTAGCTATAAAACAATACGGAGGTACTACTATAGGATCTGATAAATTTACTGAATTTGGTACCGGAAAATCTTCTACTGAAAAAATTAGAGTAGAAAATAGAATAAGCGGTTCAGTCGGTAAAGTCTTAACTAGAGATAAATCTATTCAAAAATCAGAAGTAGATAGAGTTAGAGATACTCATAGACTAGAAGTAGGATTCTCTCCTACTAACAGTATTGATACTTACCTTTTAACTCAACTAGCTAGTTCTTTTAATATTGACGATTACATAGGTGATCCAAGAGACAGTGGTGAATCTTCATATAAAGAACTTAATAAACTTTTAGAGGGTTTATTAATTAATATTAAACGTTTTGAATTAAATGACTTTATAAGACTACTTAAGTTTTATGATAACGTTTTATTTAAGATGATAAAAGACTTCGTTCCTGCTTCTAGCACTTTAGATACAGGTATTATTATAAAACCAAACTTATTAGAAAGATCAAAAGCTAAAACTCCTCAAATGTCAGGTACTAGACCTGAATACTCTGCAAGTATATCTATAGCAGACATATCAGGATCTGATGGAGGTTCATATAATATACAAAGAAAAGGGGTATTTATTCAAAAAGAATTAGAATCTTATTGGCCCTCTAAAATAGGAGGTATTAGTAACTTTACTTTTAAACCTGACTTTTCAAACCGAACCGCCACAAACCCAGGAGAAATAGTCGTAAGAGGAACAGAATATTACCATCCAGACAGCACGGTTTATACATTTCCAGATACTGAAAGGTTTGGTACGGTATATACTCCGTATGAGGGAAGCGTAAGTAGTGACTTAGATTTCTATTTAATGTTTAGTTCAGAATCAATAAAAGAAAGATTTGATACCGCAGGTAATAATTGGACACATACAGAACAGTTAATAAATGCGCATCCACATATTATACCTATTGATTATAGTCCTCACGGTCAAAATAGCTGGGTAGCTAGAGATAACAACGGAAACTTCTCTGCATCTTTTACTCCATTAGCTAACGATGTAATTATAGCAGCAGCTACTCTTGAAGCAGAAACAGACTTATTAACTTACTTTGTTAATTATACAAAGCCTTTAAATATTATTAAAAGAGGAGAAAAAACAACTATATACAAAAAAGATATTGCTACAATGTCTGGCTCTGCTCCTAAATGGGTGGACGATGAGTCTCCTAAACTTACCGGAGAACTAAGCGGCAGTTATATAGAAATTACAGATGGAGAACTTAATAGAAAAAACATTTTTAAAGTAGCAAATCCACCAGGTCTTAATTACGATATAGTCCCGGTAGATGAAGGATCTGCAAATCAATATAACGGCTTCTCTTTAGATGTAGATACTTTTGCTGACGGTACAGGATCATGCGCAAGTACTTTTTCAGGGGTACAGAAATACCATAGTGGTGCAGGTACTATACCTGCAGTAAATGATTTTATATTTGACGATATAAACGGGAATACAACTTTTGGAGTTTCATCTGCAGATAAATGGTTTAAAATACAAGATGGTAATAGTTTACTAATCAAAGGTACTGCTGGAGGAGGAGACCAAGGTAAGGTACTTGAAGTTGCAGACTGTTCAAAATTTGATGAGGATCCTCCAGTAGGTTATACAGCTACCTGGTTCCTATCAACCGGTACCATAAACAATAGTAATAAAGCATCCGTTCCGTTTTTGATTTATGATGGAGAATTAAACTCAACATATTTTGTTACTGCTTCAGTATCTGGTAACTCTACAGAAGTATACGCTACAGGAACCGTAACAAATTCAGTAACTCAATCAGCAACTATAGATACAACTGGACTTCCAGATGGTTCGGACGTACTTCTTAAATTAAAATTAAAAGATACTAGTAATAATACCGGGTCCTTTGCTACAAGAAAAGACCCTACTAACAATGCTTCAGAAACAGTTGCTAATACATTAACAGCAAGTCTCAAAGATACAGTAATACCTACTTTAACATCAGTGGATTTTAAAGATAGTTATACTTTTACCGCTAGTGCATTATCATATAGTTCGAATGTAATGTATGTAAGAGTAGACGGAATACCCAATAACGAAAGAGGAAGTGTTAATATAAGTATATCTTCAACAGGTGGGGGAACACCTTACACTGATAGTCAAGGATTTAACAACCTTCCTTCTACTACAAATATATCCACATCAGACTTTACTGTAATTGGTCACAACCTACCAGACGGTACTCTAACAGTTACTGCAAATTTAACCGATGTAGCAGGAAATACTAGTTCAAATAAAACAGATTCAATAGTGAAGAACGTAGTAACAGGACTCATAACCGGGCCTAATATCTATAATTCAATTAGTAATGTATCTCAAAACATATCCCTACCTATTCTCTGCACACCATCAACTGTTAACTATACAGTATCTGAGAATGTAAACTGGATTTCAATCTCTTCTGGAGGTTCCGGAACAGGTTCAGGGACAGTGGTAGCATCTGTAAGTGCCAATACAACTAGTTCTACCCGTTCAGCTACCTTTACCCTAAAGACAGGAGGAACAACACTAGATACTCTACAAATAGTTCAATCTTATGCATCAACATGTGTGGGCATACAAACCGGTATACTAATGGGAGACGGTTCTTATAAAACAGCAGGGCGAATAGTAGTCGGCGATATTGTAAGAACTAGGCAAGAAAGAACTTTAGAGTGGATGAACGCTACGGTGATGGGTAAAAAAGTTTTTCATAGTAAAAGAATAAAACTATTTATAGGGGACAAAGAATTGATAGTTTCACCTGAACATAGGCTTTACGTAGATACTAGATCTGAATTTATTCCTGCTCAAGATTTAAAAGAAGGAGATATACTCTCCGGTAAAAAGTTTGTTAAGATTGAAGAATATAACGATGGAGATGTAGTACAAATAGGTGTAGAAAAAGCCTGGACTTATGTAACGGAAGGAATATTATCTCATAATGTAAAAAACAACTACTACAGCAATAACACCGGTGACGGGTATGGAAATAAGATTATATGTAACGAACTATACAGACAAGGATTCCTACCAGAAGAAATATGGAATGCAGATGAACAATGGGGTGAAAGAGCATTCTTAGTAGATCCTAGACTGGTTATAGGTTACCAGATGTGGGCTAGAAAAGTTGTTAAATTTATGAGAAAAAATCCTAAAGTAACACCATTGGTATACTTCTTATGTAAGCCTTGGACAGAATGGATGGGATACGACATCGGAGTACTTCCTAAAAATAATTTGATAGGACAGGTAACTCAATGGTTTGGTAAGCACCTATCATACTTTGTTTTCGATACGTACGGGGGACAGAAGCTATTAGATAAGTACAATAAAAGTATAAGTTAATATTTATAATAAAAAATAACAAATGCCAAGTCAAGGTCAATTTTCCAACACTCCACCCGCATCAGGTTCGATTAATGTTCTTTATAAAACGATTAATAATCAAGAACATATAAAAGCTATTACTATTCGCAACAGCGATTTAGATGGAGATAATATTGGTCTTTCCTTAAATGAATTGCAGAGAATATCACTACCTATAACGGGGTCTGGTAACGTTAGTTTAACTGTAAATTCTGTAAACGAAAAAAACGACTTTTATTTTATAGATGTTGAAGATACAGTTATAAATTCAATAACAGGAGGTGTAGATAAAAATATAGCAATATCTCCTTTTTTAGCTGAACCTTTTTTCTATAATAATTATAATGCTATTATTTCTAATGCAGCTACCCCTGAAAAATCATTTCTTAGGTACGATATAGATAGATCTAGTGGTCAAGTACGTCCTAATAACTTTAATGCAATTGCAGGAGTTGGGGAAATAGTTTTTACAACTAACTATACAGGAGTAGACGGGATTGAACCAACTTATAGAGAATCATTATTTAGTACATCTAGTAACAATATTATAGCACCATTAACCTCCTCAACACAGGAGTTTTTTAACAATAGAGATTTAGAACTAAGAGTACTAACACCAGATTTAGAATCAGCAATCGGAGTACCGCAAACAGACGTTATAGATATAGATCCAATAGGATTAGGTACTTACACTAATGCAAGTTTAGGCCTAGGAGCTGAAACAACTCTTAGAATAGAAGTAGATGATAATAAAGATTTTGATAACTCTAATAGTCACCGTTCTAAATTTAACTTAGTTACTCAAACTCATACTCAAGGAGAACTTAATTTTACATACTCCCCCTTTAAACAGAGTATAACATCAGGTAGTTTTACATCAGGTAATGTATTTGTTAGGTTAATTCAAGAAACCCGAATAACAGCAAGAATACATGACCCATTGGTTAGGGATAGTGCAATAGCTATTACTCCACTCTTAAATAGCCAGGAAGGAAGTCAGGTAGATTATTTAACAGTAACTCAGTTCTTTTCAGATCAATTTCCATATGCCGCTAAAGCTGAAGTTCAAGATTCTTTTTATACAGATACAGGATTAATTAATGCTAGGTATAACGGTACTAAAACAAACTCTGCTGATTACGGAGGTCTAGACCCTGCCATTAGTGCTACTTCTTTTGCAGCTAAAAGATACAGACCAGACGAAGACACTGATTTTATATGTAGTCAATCATTAAGCAATCGAGGAGAGCTAGAAGATTTTTTATTCTTTGGCTCAGATTCATTACCTACTAATAATACATCAGCTGTAGGATCAGTAACATCTGATACATTTTATACGTCTTCAATAGGAAACGGTGCAAACGTTCTTACTGATGATGTAGATACATCTACTATAATCACAGGTCAACCGCAAGATTTACTTGCATTAGCAGTTGGGGACTTTATACAGTTTTCCTCTGGTAGTACGCCCGATATAGAAATAATGCAAGTATCTAATATACTAAACGTTACAATAGGTGGATTGAGTTTACAAGCCATGAATGCAAAAGAAATACAGGTAGTTAGAGGAGCATTAGGAACTACCCCTATATCAACCGGTTTTGCTGAAGGAACTATTACTAGGTTTAGCGGTACCAGAGTCTTTCAGTTAGATAAGAGTAGAATTTTAGCAGCTAGTAATAGTTTGCTATGGGTAAAAGATAATAGAACAGTAATTAGAACAGACGAAACAGGGTATGTAGTATCTACATTAACCTGCACATCAGGTTCTTTTAATTAAAAGTAGAAAACAATATATTTATAATAAACATAAAAGTTAGAAAATGGGATACTTAAATAACTCAGTCGTAACAGTCGACGCAATCTTAACCAAGAAAGGGAGAGAGCTACTAGCAAGAGGCGATGGCTCCTTTCGTATCACCCAGTTTGCTTTAGCGGATGATGAGATAGACTATACACTGTATAATACTACTCACCCATCTGGTTCTGCATTTTACGGTGAAGCAATCGAGAACATGCCACTATTAGAAGCATTTCCTGATGAAACTCAAATAATGAAATACAAATTAGCAACTCTTCCAAGAGGAACTGCAAAACTTCCAATACTAGAGGCTGGTTATGCATCAATTACTCTTAAACAAGGAGCTTCTTTGACTATTACTCCTCAAACTTTAAACTTCTTAGGAGCATCTCAAGCTTTCGAATCTAGCGGATACACAGTATCTATTGCGGACGTAAGACTACTTTCTAACTTTACAGGTGTAGGTATAAATACTGCAGATGCAGAAGCTTTAAACGAATCAGGAACTTTAGGTACTAACGTATCTAAAACAGTGATAGGAACATCTATCAACTTAACAGGAACAACTATTAACACGTTATATGGATCTTCAAGCAACGTACTAACAAGTACAATTACTATTATTGGTAGAGATAGTGGAGCTAGAATAACTATTCCAATTAACATAACTAAAACAAACTAATAAGATATGTCATTTAAAGCATTCGATAACGAAGACGTAATAGTAAGTTCAGATTCCATATCATCTACCGTATGGTCAACTGACACATATGAATTGGATACATTCTTTACTTCATCCACCCAAGAATCATCAACTAGTGGAGACTACTATTTGAACGTATACCAAACAGGCTCAGATCTCTCAAACGCTTCAGTGCAATTTTCAATAGCATATGGAAATCAAGCAGGTTTAGGAGCAAGTCCTTTTAATAGTAACGTAGCGGGTAAATCCCCTTCCTCAGCTATATACGGACAGTATAGATCTTTAGTACTAGGAGATGAAGAACAAGATATTCTTTTTGGAGGTATTCCTTCAACAAAAGGATTCTTTGCCATATCTGTAGACAGAGCAAGATATAAAGAGAAACTAATGCCAGGAACATTTAATATAACATTAAAAGATTCAGGTGCTAATGAATTAAAGTTAACAGACGATAGCGGTCAAGTTTCATCTGTACGATTTACAGATGCAGGAAGAGCATATGAAATTATATCAGGGTCTAACGGAGTATCTTTTGATGGAGGTACCGGATATTCTTCAGTTAATAGTTATGTAGCTTCTTTCGGAATATTTTTACCGGATATTGGAGTAATACTTTTAAATGGTCAAGCAATAGATAACCACTTAGCTAGTATGGACTTTGTAACTGGTTCTGCAGACTTAAATGGAGCTAACAATGCTAAACTATTTGGAGTTATAAATCTATCAGGAGCACAATCATTTAAGCTTAACTCCGAAGAGACTATTTCTTCTAATTATATTTTTGTTAGAGTAAGAAATGGAGAATTTAATTACTCCAATAACCCTTCTAACATAACAGGATCAGGAGAATTAAGACATAACGCTATGGTTAACAATCCACAGGCTTATATCACATCGGTAGGGCTTTATAATGATAATAATGATTTATTAGGAGTAGCTAAGTTATCTAAACCCTTACTTAAAGATTTTACTAAAGAAGCCCTAATAAGAATCAAACTTGATTATTAATGAATGGCTGCCTACAAAAAATTAAAAAAAGAAGATTCCTACTTAACCTCTCATGTAGCTCATAAAAGCTTTAGTATAAGTGGGAGTCAACACTCTGATTTCGGTGTTGAAACCTATATCGGTATTTCTGGTTCTGGTGAATGGTTACCTTCAACGGCAGATGTAAAGCTTGAAGGAACTAAATTTCAACATTATTCTAGATTAGTATACAATAGTATTAAACACCTATACTACTCAGGGTATGATGAAACAGGAATGCCAACAACCGGGTCTGATCAAATGTCAGGCTCAGCATATGAAAACTATCTGCAAAGCTCATATACCGCTAATCAAAGGAGAGATCAAGGAAAATTTACAGTAATATCAATACCGCAAAACCTATTTGGTGTTTATATTAAACCAGGAAGCGTTAGGTTAGAACCTCCTACTTCTGTATCAAGTTCTAACTATGTAGATGCTTCAGGTCAAGAGTACGTATCAGAAAGTTTTGCTGAAGAAATAGATACTCTCTACGGTGGGGCAACAACACTACAAGACGATGAATATATAGAAGATGAAGAAACTTATATAAATGAATCAGAAGGAGAATTTGTTGTACCCGGTTTTGATGATTATAAAACAACCTTAATTGATGACAAAAACGGTAATTTAATACTATCAGCATCTCAACCAAACAGAGTTGTAGGTAATGTTATATACTCACACGGTTTAATAGTAATTACCAATCCAGCAGTAGGAGCATACTATGCTAACTATTTTTCTGGAAGCTTAGATTGGCAATCATCTCAACCTATTTATACGTATAACTATCATTGTCCAATTAAGGAAAATGAATTTAACTTTAGCTCAAATCCTACTAGCTTAAAAGATAGTAGCGGTTCTTTAGCAGATAATATAACTGGAAGTTATTTCAACCCTTACTTTACATCGGTAGGTTTATATAACGATACTAACGAACTTATAGCAGTAGCAAAACTAGCTCAAGCAACACAAGTATCTGATAATAATGAAACAACAGTAGTAGTAAAACTAGATATTTAA
>Ga0181402_1000816_pt1 | contig 11539 bp, 5 predicted proteins | sample 25SPOviralmetaG_FD_130131 | JGI IMG/M metagenome (GOLD analysis project Ga0181402, IMG submission 130131) | Marine viral communities from the oligotrophic San Pedro Time Series (SPOT) site, San Pedro Channel, CA, USA - 25 SPOT_SRF_2011-08-17 | ecosystem: Environmental > Aquatic > Marine > Strait...
ACACCAACTTGGAGTTGGAACTCAGTTAGTGGTGCATCTCATTATGCTTACAGAATCAGTTCAAACAATGGATCAACATACGGAAGTTGGAGTTCGTGGTCAACTAGTGTTTCTCACACTCCTTTTATTTGGCCAAATGCAACATATAAACTTCAAATTAAATGCAAAGATTCAGCAGGTAACGAAAGTAGTATAACAACAAGTGATTCGTATGTTTTAGATACAACTGCATCTATGGCAGTTACAATTACAAGTCCTGTTTCTCCAAACAACGATACAACACCAACTTGGACATGGAACAATGTAGAAAGTGGTGCAATGTATCGTGTTCGTATTTCAAGTAATAATGGTGCTTCTTATCTAAATTTTGGCAATTGGTCAACTTTGAGAACATATACTCATACCTTGAGTTCGGATGGTTTATATAAAATTCAAGTTGAATCAAGAGATTCACTTGGAAATGGAGGTTCAATTGCTACGAGTTCTTTATATAGATTAGATACAACTGCTTCTGGTATTCCAGCTCCATATACAAAATCACCAACCACCGATGATACACCTACATGGACATGGATTAGTGTCGGTGGTGCGGTAGCATATCGTTTAAAATTGAATGGTGTTTCAAAGGGAGACACCAACGTAACAAGTTATACTGCACCAACTTTATCCGAAGGAAATCACACATTTGAAATTGCAAGCATAGATTCTGCGGGTAATGTAAGTGCTTATAGAAGTCACACTGTTACTATTGATGCTACTCCTCCAAATGTTCCTGTAATTTTTACGTCAACAAATCCAACAAATGTACAAAAACCTACTTTCAATTGGAATCCTGTGAGTGGAGCAGTATTATATGGAGTTAAATTAAATACAAATGCAGAAACTACACAAACTGCAACAAGTTATACACCAACTGCAAATTTAAATAGTGGTACACATATAATAAAAGTTCGTTCAAAGGACTCGGCTGATAATTGGAGTGCATATGGAACTTTGGATATAGTGATTGATACAATTCCACCGTTGACTCCTGTTTTAAATAGTCCTGAAATTACAGACGATAAAACTCCAACATGGAGTTGGGATTATGAAAGTGGAGTTTCTTTTTATGAATTAAAATTAAACAATGGTAGTGTATTCACACAAAATTTCTCTGTATATACAGTGCCATATAATCTTTCAGATGGCTCTCACATTCTTGCAGTCAGAGCAATAGATTTCGCAGGAAATTATAGTCAATGGGCAAGCAAAACAATAATAATAGATTCTATTCCTCCTGGTGATACAATCGTTTCTGTAGTCACACCAACAAATGACAAAACACCAACTTGGAATTGGACAGGTGTGAGTGGTGCAGTTTCATACGAGGTAAAACTTGGTTCTAATGGAAATGTAACAGAAACTAGTGTAAGATCATTTACACCATCTGTGAATTTATCGGACGGATCATATACATTATATGTTAGAGCAAAAGATGCCACGGGAAATGTTGGTAACTACTCATCTGCCACGGTCGTGGTCGATACAATTGCACCTACATCTTCACCAAGTTATGTAAGTATTTCAAGTAATTTTTCAAAAACACCCACTTTTACGTGGGGAAGTGTATCAGGATCATCTAAGTATGAGATACGTGTAAATAACGGTAATTGGGTGAGTGTTTCGGTATCTCCGAGAAGTTATACTTATACTACACCATTGAATCTAGGTAATAATAGTGTTTCAATTCGTGCCGTTGATGGTGCAAATAATTCATCTCCTGAGAAGTCTGTATCCTGGACGATTATACAACCAAGTACACCAAATCTTGCTGATGCAGAATGCTACGATAAAGTGGGTTCTGATTGGATGTTTGCTTGGGAATCTGTATCGGGTATTTCTGAATACGAGTATAAATTAAATAATAATTCAAGTGTATTAACAAGTGAAACATCATATAATTTCGTGAATTTACAAGCAGGAGATTATACGGCGCAGGTTAGATCACACGGTGGGGGTGGTAATTATTCTGATTGGGTTACTGCGTACTTCACTCTAAGAACTCAAATAAATATTCTTTCCAAGAATCCAATGATTTTACCTGTGACTGTTACGGCGGGTGACGAATGGGTCGGTCTTTCTATAATGAGAGATAAATGTGGTGGAAGTTTTGGAATTGACTGGGGGCATGGTAATTATGAAGAAGAAACAAGTGAAACTTGGAGTTTGGGTACAAAAAGTCACCGATACTCAAGTAGTGGTGGTAGTTATAGTATAAAAGTTTACGCAGATGAAGGAACATTGACACGTGTAATACCGAGTAGTTCGTTTGGTAGTAGATTTAAAATAAAAGGAGTAACCTCATGGGGAGACTTAAATGTAACTTCGTTGCTGTTTCAGTGGTACGAAGGAGATTCTCAGAATATGGTAATTCCTTCATCAATTCCAAGTTCGGTTAGATCATTATCAGATTGTTTTAAAAACATTGTGTATCCAAGTGACTCACGTTGGTACAGTGACTTTAGAACTACGAATTATCAGGTTTTTGATGCAATCGCAAACTGGGATGTAAGTAATGTCGTAAACATGGATTGGATGTTCTACGGTAATGAGTATTTTAATACTAATTTAGATAATTGGAATGTAAATAACTGCAAAGATTTTACCTTGATGTTCGAGGGATGTGAATTCTACAACCAACCCATGAATAGTTGGAATATAAATACAAGTGATGAGGTTAAGATGCATGGAATGTTTAAAAATGCAAAGAACTTCAACAAAAATTTATCTAATTGGAACGTGAGTAGTGTTACTACTATGTATGAAATGTTTAGATATGCAGACGATTTCAATAATGGTAGTTATTATACGAGTGCTGATAATAGCATTGCATTATGGGATGTTTCTAGTTGTAGAAACTTTGATATGATGTTCTATGATACAAGTATAAATATTGATTTATCAACATGGTGTGTAGAAGACGCACCATTTCCATATGGTTTCGCAACTTTGTCTCCACTTGATGCGGATTTTTCCCGTTGGCCTAACTTTGGTGATCCTTGCTAAAATAATAAAAAATACTGTATAATTTATATTGTTATCATGTAAATTTTTATATTATTATATTTATCAATATAACAATACTCTCTAAAAAATATATCAAATGGCAATAATAACAACAAAATACGCGTTCGGTTGGTACGGATCACACGAAAATCCATGTGAGGATTTCAATTTGCCAACTGAACTTGGAACATTTTCATATGCAAATGGAAAACTAAATTACATCAAAGGAAATTCCAATTTAAAACAATCAGATGCATCAAGTTTTACATTTATTGCTTTAGATGGTGATTATCCTCAGTCATGGACACTTGATACTGAAACGATGAAATTTAATCGTGACGGTACAAGCAATTCAGTTCCATTAATGAGTTCTTTGGAATGTGGAAGAATGTATTTGATATACAATCCAAAATTAATTGATTTGGTAATTCCTAACTTTACACCAAGTGCAATAAACGTGGATATGGGAAGAATTTCAATATCAGATGCACCACGTGGTCCAGGAGATGCAACTCCAACTCCAACTCCAATTGAATTTAACGAAGAAACATTTTCTCCGAATAATCCCACATCAGAAAAAACAAGTGGAACATATAATTCGTATAAAATTTATGAAGGAACAACAGAATTTTATATTTCTTCAAATGAAATTGGAAATAACAAAACTGCATTTTACATAAATTATACAGGCAAAGGTGCAGAGTTAATTGGTATACTTGATCAAAATACAGGAATATTCACAAGTGAGTCAGATTGGGACGTTAATATTACAATAAGCAATAATACCATTTCTAATTTAATTGTAAAATACAATGAACCAACTCCGTGGATTCCACCTGAAACACCAAGAACTCCTACACCAACTCCAATTGTTTCAACTCCCACTCCGACACAAACGAATACACCGACTAAAACATCAACTCCCACTCCGACTCCGACACAAACAAATACACCGACTGAAACATCAACTCCCACTCCCACTCCCACTCCTACACAAACAAATACACCGACTCCCACACCAAATATTCCTTCCCAACCGGTGTGGATTACAGGATTACCAACCACATGGAATTCGGCAGAAACAAATACAATTCATATTCAGGGTATTAGCAATTGGGTTACATGGCATGATCCTGCAAATCCTGGTGAAATAGGAATACATCAAGATAATAATCATCCAGGAGATAGTTCGCAGTTTGTATATGATGCAAACTCAAATGGTGGTTGTGTAGTAACAAATAATCCACTTGATTATGAAAATCCAACGGATTTCAATCAAGATAATAGTTATCATTTCACATTGGTTGCAACTCAAAATTATTCAGGAGGGTCGTGGATTGTTGAGAAATCAATAGAACTTGTTGTCGCAAATAGCACATCAGATGGCCAATTCATCCCAACAACAAAAGCAGAACTGCAAACGGCAGTTGATGCTTGGATTGCAGATGAATCAAGTGCTTTAACAACATACGGTGACATCAACACTTGGAATACAAGCAATATTACCGACATGAGTAGTTTGTTTTATAGCAAAAGTACATTCAATTCTGATATTAGCAATTGGGATACAAGTAATGTTACAACTATGGAATATATGTTTCAGGCAGCACACAATTTTAATCAACCTCTTAACAATTGGGATGTGAGTAATGTCACGAATATGTCTGGTATGTTCATGGCTTTTAAATTCAATCAACCATTGAATGCATGGAATGTATCAAATGTTACAGATATGGGTACAATGTTCTATGATGCAAGGGAGTTCAACGGTGACATCAGTAACTGGAATGTTTCGAATGTCACTCGAATGTTAGCTATGTTTGGTTATGCCTACAAGTTCAACAACGACATCAGCAACTGGAATGTTTCTAATGTGATAAACATGGGCAGTATGTTTCAATATACACAGGCTTTCAATCAAGATATCGGTGGATGGGATGTTTCGAGTGTAAATTCTATGACGTTTATGTTTAATGCCACTCACGCATTTGACCAAGACATCGGCAACTGGGATATTTCCAATGTGACTAGCCATCTGTCTAGTATGTTCGAGTCTTCCACACTCTCAACAACAAATTACGATTCTTTATTAAACGGGTGGTCAACTTTAAGTGCAGGTGAAACCCAAATTCCAACGGATGTGATTTTCCACGGAGGGAACTCACAATATTCAAGTGCAGGAGAATCCGCAAGAGATACACTTGTTAACGATTACAACTGGACAATCACGGATGGAGGTTGTACGGATTGTTCATTCACCCCAACAACAAAAGCAGAACTGCAAACGGCAGTTGATGCATGGATTGCAAATGAAGCAGATGCAACATCCACTTATGGTGACATTAACACTTGGAATACAAGCAATATTACGAATATGAGCAGTTTGTTTAATAGCAAATCAACTTTTAACTCGGACATCAGCAATTGGGATGTAAGCAATGTCACGAATATGAATGCAATGTTTTATGGTGCATCTATATTTAATCAAGATATAAGCAGTTGGAATGTTTCTAGTGTTATTTATATGAATTATATGTTCAGAAATGCTTATGCGTTTAATCAACCAATCGGTCTATGGGGACAAAAAACCATCAACGTTAAAGATACAAGCTTGATGTTCGCATCGGCACGTTCATTCAATCAACCCATCGGTGATTGGAATATGCAAAGTGTAGAAAGAATAAACAATATGTTCCAAGGAGATCCTGGAAATCGTCATCCATTTAATGCTCATATAGCATCATGGAATATGTCAAACTGCACAGAAATGTCAACGGTTTTTGAATATTGTGATTTTAATAAACCATTAAATACATGGAACACAAGCAAAGTTACGACAATGTCTCAAATGTTTGCAAATGCACAAAACTTTGATCAGGATATATCAAGTTGGAATACATCAAATGTTACTACATTTTTTAATATGTTCCGTGGCACTCCATTCAATCAGAATATATCATCATGGAATACATCAAGTGTAGATGATATGGGTTATATGTTTATGGACACAACACACTTTAATCAACCGATTGGAGTGTGGAATACTTCTTCTTTATCAACTGCAGGTAGTATGTTTTCAAATGCAAGTGTATTTGATCAAGACTTATCAAATTGGGATATAAGTTCATTTTCACCTGCTGGTGGAAATAGTTTTCTACAAAACATAACATTAAGTGTTAATAATTATGACGCACTATTAAACGGATGGTCAACTTTAAGTGCAGGTGAATCCCAAATTCCAACGGATGTTAATTTCAGTGGAGGAAACTCACAATATTCAAGTGCAGGAGAATCTGCAAGAAATAAATTGATTAATGAATATAACTGGACAATAAACGATGGAGGATTACACGCACCATCAACAATAGCTATTACAGATGTAGAAATCATACAAATACCATTTGGAAACTCTACATTAAACAACCTCAGAATTACATATTCAGGTTATTCAAATATTTCAAAAACTATACTTCTTGAAGTGCTACACAATGGAGGGTGGACACCTTGGGAAAATTTCGGAAATGTAATAGGAAATTTTGCAGATACAAAAGACACAGGAACAGCATATGCTCAAGTTGGTAAACAAATTCGTTTAAAAATGGGTACTATATACTCGGATATTTACACGGTTTCGTAAAATTACTTAACATCAATTTAAAGGGAGAAGTTAATCTTCTCCCTTTTTTGTTATGTATTTTCTATTCTGAGTATATTTATATATAATCAACTGCAAAAAATGAGTTTTATAGGAAAATTTTTAGGAAATATATACAAAGCAATCGCAAGTAAAGGTAAATATCAATCTTTGTGTGACTGTGATACATACGACAACTGGAATCCTGATAATTATTATTATACAGATGATCTTGTTGTATATAACAACAAATTGTATGTTGTTCTTGCGACTCCACCAATAAATCAATCACTTTCGGCAGAACCAGTTAAGCATCGTAATGACAAAAACGATGTTCCAGGAGAAAGCATTCACTGGGAACTTTTATGTGAATGCAAAGAGTTTCCAACACCAACTCCAATTGAAACACCTACTCCTACACCGACTCCTGTAATTGAACCAACACCAACTCCTACACCAACTCCTACACCAACTCCTATAGATGAATGTTTATGCACAGATTACACAGAGTGGGAAGCAGGTACATTTTATGAATATCCAAGTTATGTGTCGTATAACTATAAAATTTATGTAACACGTGATTTAGAAGGAAGTGAGGGAGATGATTATCCGAATACATCCGAACACTGGATATTCGTATGTGAATGTGTAGATAAACCTACTCCTACTCCTGTGATTCCTGATGTTTGTTGTGAGGATGAATATAAAACATTTATAGTTGGACCAGAAGTAGATACAATCGTAGATGGTGAGCATGATATCACGATTGGTAGAATTTTATACGATGCAACTATCTGCATTGATTCAGGTGGAGCAAATTATTGTCAATATTTACTTGAACCTGTAACATTAATTCTTCCAAACAATGAACCAATTGGAAGTATTATTTTTTATGGAGGTGTGAACGTTGATACAACTATTTATATTAGTGTACATAACTCTACATACGCAGATCAATATTCATTGCCAAATTATGATGGAATGTGTTTGTCGGGTAAAATAAATAATGGAAAATGTGAATTAAGAGAGATATTTAAAATAAGTGAGTAAATTACAAAAAGTATATAATATTATTTGGTATGGTTTCTGTGAAGGACCAAACGATGAATGCGTTGAGCTTGAACTTGCAGATTACGCAGATAAAATAGACTTCGTTTTTCAAGTATCAGATACTCTTGAATCAGGATGGAAATGTTGGAATTCTTCACTGAAAAGTTATGATGGAGTAAATGATTTTGAAACATTGGTGTGTGGTAATCCATATATAATAAAACTCAAAGTAAACAACGAAACGGGATCAATTCCTGTGTTGGATATTCCAAATATTACATCGGGTACGTATGCTAATGATAACAATGACTTTACCGATAAACGAATTATAGACGGATGTTTGTATGAAAAGACACCAACTCCAACACCAACACCAACACCAACACCAACGGAAACTCCAACTCCTACGGAAACTCCTACGGAAACTTCAACACCAACTCCAACAGAAACCCCAACCGAAACTCCAACACCGACACCAAACGATCCAACACCAACACCGACCACGACACCAACTCCTACGCAAACATCCACACCAACTCCTACGCAAACATCCACACCAACTCCTACGCAAACATCCACACCAACTCCTACGCAAACATCCACACCAACTCCTACGCAAACATCCACACCAACCCCCACACCAACTCCCACGCAAACACCCCAAGATTGTTGCATAAACTTTGAGAATATGATCCAAACAACAGGAACTATGGATAACCAAGATCCTGTGAATGGATTAGATACAAATTTATTTGAGTCAGGTGGAAGAGTATGCTTTCATAATATAGAAATAACAGGTGCTCCTGGAAGATATACAATTACTATAGATGGTGATTTAACACGGGTAGGTTTAATAAATGTAACCGGTGTGCTAACTGACACGAATATTATTTACGAAGACCCAACTGGAATATGTTATGAAGGAAGCATATCACAAACGAGTGTAACAAATTTAAGTAAAATATAAAATGGCAATTTTAAAACAGAATATAAATAGTGAAAAGTATTATATAGGTTGGTATGGTACTTGTGAAAATCCATGTGAAGATGTAAATGTATCGTTATCTGAATTTCGTGATAAAATATTTAAAATTTATCAAACAAGAAATGACAATGTTGGTTATAGAAGTTTTGATGGAATCGTCCAACCCCAACTTGATGAGTTTGTGCAACATTTTTTAAATTTAGAATGTGGAAAAAGTTATGTAATAATTCTAAAAAAAGGAAACGGAGAAGTAAATCTACCAAACTTTATAGAAACTCACATTGATACAAACGATGCAGGTAGAATTACAGATACGTGTGAAGTAGAATCAACACCAACTCCTACACCAACTCCAATTGATCCTACACCAACTCCTACACCAACTCCTACACCAACTCCTACACCAACTCCAATTGATCCTACACCAACTCCTACACCAACTCCAATTGATCCGACTCCTACCCCAACTCCTACACCAACTCCTACACCAACTCCAATTGATCCGACTCCTACCCCAACTCCTACACCAACTCCAATTGATCCAACTCCTACACCAACTCCTACATCAACTCCTACACCAACTCCTACTCCACAAGAGTTTAGTTGTTGTGCAGATTTACCTGAAATCATAAATGTAAACGGGGCAACATCAGAAACATCAAATTATGTATCAGTTTTTGCAGACCCATCAGGAAAAGATGATGGTATATTATGCATGGAAACTATATTAGAAGGTGAAGTGCCAAGTAGTTTAAATATATCATTTATTACTGCTGATTTTCAAAATGGTGGATTAAACATATCTTTAGAAGGAAAATACACTGGACAATTGTTTAGATATACACGTAATAGTGATGGGAAGTGCTTTGAAGGTCCGATGGTATTCGGTGGTGAAGTAAATGTATGGCAACCAATAAATTAATTCAGGAACTATAAAATGGCAATTTTATCTCAACATTCAACTATAGAACACACTTTTTTTGCTTGGTATGGCTCATGTGATGTCGATCCATGTGAACCATTTTCACTTGGTGAACACACGGATATTTTAAAAACAATAATAGAACTCGATGAATCTGGATCAGGATCACAAGCATGGTCTGCGAATCTACCACCATTTCTTCTGCCGTTTAATGAATTAAGGTGTGGTCATTTATATTTCATAATCCTAAAAAGAGGTTTTTCTAGTTTAGATGTACCGAGTCTTACAATTTCAGGTAGGGATGAAATTAAAAACTATGGTATGATTACACAACAATGCGTAGAACCACCAACACCGTCACCAACCCCCACTCTTACACCAACTCCAACTCCTACACCCACATTAACTCCATCTGATTGTTGCTTTGATCTGCAAAATACGGTATCAACATCGGGTACACTAGATGAAACACCTGATGTAAATGGTATAACACCATTTCTATTTGAAGCAGGAGGAACATTATGTTTTGATTCATTGACTATTACAAATACACCAGGTAGATACAACATAGGAACATCTGATAATTCTATTTTCGGATACATCACAACAAAGGGAACTTTGATTAATAATCGTTTAGTATACAAATCACCTACCAATGGAGTGTGCTATGAAGTTATTTTGGAAAGTGAGTCTGGTACAAATGAACTTAAACCCCTGTAAAGAATTAATACCGTGGCAATACTAGAACAAAATCCAAATTCAACTTCAATTTATATTGGATGGTACGGAGAGTGTACATCTGATTGCGTACCATTCGATTTAACTAATTCTGAGGTTCGTTCCAAGTTATTAAAAGTATTCCAGTGTAAATCTATAAACGATGGATTCAATGGATTTGATGCTACATTACCTGCGACACACGATGAAACTTCTCAACCATTTACTTCACTTGAATGTGGTAAGGCATATTTAATTTCAGTAAAACCAGGAAATCAATCTATTAATATTGAAGGTTTTACTTTTACGAACACATCGGATTTGGTAACAGAAAAATATTTAACCGAGTCTTGTGATCACACCGAAAGTCATTGTACTTTTCATGTAAATAATTTAACATCAAATTCATTTGACTTAAATATAAATTTAGATACATTAATTTCTTCTCAAAATAATAACGGATATATTCAAGGAGCAGAAATAATATTTTCAGGAGTCGAGTTGCCATCGTCAACAAACGTAATTGCACATACATTTATTCAATACAAAGAAAAATATCTAAAAGAAAATAATACAGAAATGTATAATTTGTATGATGAACTTCTGCAAAATACATTAACAATAAAAAGTTTCGTACACCGAGGTGAACACTGGAACAAATTGATATTTACAGATTTAAGAGATAATGCAACTGGATTTGAAATTAATGAAATAGAAAAGGTATTAAGATTTACAATACAAACCCAATCATCTCCTCATTGGAAAATCTATGTACAAGATGCAAAATTTTATGACTCAACACCAAATTTAAGTGAATATAGTTACGAATTGTGTTTACCGGATGTAGTTTTACCAACACCAACACCAACATCCACCGAAACTGAAGGACCACGAGGACCAGGAGACAGAACACCCACTCCTACTCCCACACAAACAAATACACCAACTGAGACACCAACACAAACTCCGACTCCTACACAAACAAATACACCAACCGAGACACCGACTGAGACACCAACACAAACTCCGACTCCTACACAAACAAATACACCGACTGAGACACCAACACAAACTCTGACTCCTACACAAACTCCGACTCCTACACAAACAAATACACCAACCGAGACACCGACTGAGACACCAACACAAACTCCGACTCCTACACAAACAAATACACCGACCGAGA
>Ga0181402_1000817_pt1 | contig 11533 bp, 15 predicted proteins | sample 25SPOviralmetaG_FD_130131 | JGI IMG/M metagenome (GOLD analysis project Ga0181402, IMG submission 130131) | Marine viral communities from the oligotrophic San Pedro Time Series (SPOT) site, San Pedro Channel, CA, USA - 25 SPOT_SRF_2011-08-17 | ecosystem: Environmental > Aquatic > Marine > Strait...
ATGGGTGTAATAAGATTCTCAGAATTACTGAGAGGAGAGATTGCTAAATCATACAAAGGATATGAAGTTATGATCTATGGTGATCCTGCAGGAGATTTTAGATCACAAACAGATGAAAGAACTCCATTTCAAATTATGCGTAATCATGGATTGAAAGCTATACCTGCACCATCTAATGATGTTGCTTTAAGAATAGAAGCTGTTGATTCTACATTATCTAGATTAGTAGATGGCTCACCAGGATTTAATATGAATACAGATTGTATTAATCTTAAGAAAGGTTTTAATGGTGGTTATCATTATAGAAGACTACAAGTATCTGGAGATAGATATGATGAGAAACCATTAAAGAATAGATACTCCCATGTTCATGATGCTTTGCAATATTTAATGATGGGAGCTGGTGAAGGTAGAACAATGATGTCTGGTAAAATACAAACACAGCCAACTGTTGCTAAGAAACAATGGGATGTATTTCAAAAGCCAGGTGTAAGCAAAAGGAAAGTATGGGATATTTTCAAACGGAATGGTTAGTATATTTTTATGGAGAACAAGATCATAGTGAATGGTTACAATTTTTAAAAAAAGGTTTTAAACATTGTGGAGCTTTATCGTATTCAGCTAAATATGATTTGTGGATTCATTTAGAATATACTCATGTAGGAATAAGAATGTCTTACTTAAACAAAGAAGAAATATCTACAATACTTAATTACTTAAAAGACTATAAAGTATTAAGATGTCCTATTAAAGATGAATGGCAGCTCTTTAGAATTAAAGATCTAACTTGTGTTGGATTTATTATGCGTCTTATAGGATTCTATAAATGGTATATCCTAACTCCATATCAACTTTATTGTGCGTTGATAAAAGCAGGATATAAGTCATTTTGGAAAGAAGATGATAAAACCAAAGAAATCACTACAGCAAATAATAGATGATATGAGAGATCTTCATGATAAAGAAGATGATCTACTTCAAGAAATGGAAGATGGATTCGGCTCATTAATATCTAGCGATCTTGATGATATTGATTTTGAAGATGAGGAGTAATATGGGAAAAATATTTTCACCAAAACCACCACCACCACCAAAAGTAGATCCAGCTATTGAGAAAGCTAAAAAAGAAGAAGAAAAAAGAAAACTTGAATTAGAAATGCAACAAGAATCATTTGATGCTAGAAAAGCTAGAGGAATGGTAGGATCAAGATCTTTATTTGGTAAAGCTGGGGGCAAAGGTTATTTAAGTTAATGGTAGCAAAAGTTTATCAAAATCCTAAAGGTGGACTTAATGCTAGAGGTAGAGCTTTTTTTAAACGTAAAGAAGGATCTAATTTAAAAGCTCCTGTTAAAAAAGGTACTAATCCTCGTAGAGTATCATTTGCTGCAAGGTTTGCAGGAATGCGTGGTGCAATGAAAGATAGTAAAGGCAGACCTACTAGAAAAGCCTTAGCATTAAGAGCTTGGGGCTTTGGTAGTGTGGCTGCTGCAAGAAGTTTTGCAAACAACAATAAGAAAAAAACTTAATGGCTGTTGCAAAAAAAACTAAACCTGCTTTATGGGCAAGAGCTAAAGCTCAAGCTAAAGCAAAAATGGGAGGCAAACACAGTGCTAGGGCTATGCAACTTGCTACAAAGATTTATAAGAAAGCAGGTGGAGGCTATAGAGGATCTAAGTCTTCATCGAACAAACTTAGTAAATGGGGTAAACAAAAATGGCAAACAAGCAGTGGTAAAAAGTCAGAAGGCAAACGAAGATATTTACCTAAGAAAGCTTGGAAAGCTCTTACGGCTAAAGAAAAGTCAGCAACTAACAAGGCTAAAGCAAGTGGAAATAAAAAAGGAAAACAGTTCGTTAAACAACCAAAAGCTATCGCAGCGAAAACAAAAAGATTTAGATGAAGAAATTTATAAATAAAATAGTTTTAAAAATTAAAGTTTTTATTGTAGAACTTAAAAACAAGTGGAGAAAAAAATAATGGAATATACAATTGACGATTCACCTACAGTAAATACTACAGATAAAGCAGCTCGTATCTTAGAAAAATACAAAGAAGCTGTATCTGTTAAAGATCATTGGAGAGAAAAATTTGAAGAAGCTTATGAGTACTGTCTTCCAAACAGAGAATCTTTTTATGATGAATCGCCAGGACAAAGAAGAACGGATAAAATATTTGATGAAACAGCAGTAGTAGGAGTACAAGAATTTGCATCAAGATTACAATCTGGTATCGTTCCAACCTTTGCTAGATGGGCAGATTTTCAAGCAGGTGTAGAAATACCAGAAGAAGAAAAGTCACAAGTTAATTTACAGTTAGATAAAATTACAGAATATGTTTTTGAAGTATTACAAAACTCTAACTTCAATCAAGAAGTACACGAAGCATTTATGGATCTTGCTGTAGGTACTGGATGTATGTTAGTTGAAGAAGGAGATGCTGTTAATCCTGTAAAATTTACAGCTGTACCATTACCAAAAGTATGTTTGTTAAATGGACCAGATGGTAAGATTGATACTGTTTATAGAACTAGAAAAGTAAAACCAGAACACGTTTCTGTTTTATATCCTAAAGCAGTTATGCCAGAAAATTTTGATTTGTTACAACAAAAAAAAGAATTAACAATTATAGAAGCTGTTTATAAAATACATAAAGAAAATGAAGAAAAATATAAATATTGTGTAGTCTTAGAAAATCCTAAAGCTGTAATCTTTGAAGAAGAATATGAAGGCGAAGGATCTAATCCATATTTAGTATTTAGATGGAATAAGGCTTCAGGTGAAGTTTATGGTAGAGGTCCAGTATTTAATGCAATGGGTGCAATTAAAACTTGCAACTTAACTGTTGAATTAATATTACAAAATGCACAGATGTCAGTAAGTGGTGTTTACACTTATGAAGATGATGGTGTAATTAATCCAGATAATATTGCGTTAGTACCTGGTTCATTAATACCAGTAGCACCAGGATCAAGAGGATTAAGTGCTATACAATCTGCATCTAACTTTGATGTAGCTCAATTAGTATTACAAGATATGAGAGCTAATATTAAAAAAGCTTTATACATGGAAGCTCTTGGAAGACCAGAAGGAACTCCAATGACAGCAACAGAAGTTTCAGAAAGAATGGCAGATCTATCAAGACAAATTGGTTCTTCTTTTGGAAGATTACAATCTGAGTTTATACACCCATTGTTAAAAAGAATTATTAGAATATTATCTAAACAAGGTAGAATAGAATTACCAAAAGTAAATGGTAGAGAAGTTAAAATAGGAGCTAAATCTCCATTAGCACAAGCTCAACATATGCAAGATGTTTCAGACATAAATAGATTTAATGAAATTATTGCAGGTACATTTGGACCACAAATGATTAATGTAATTGTTAATCAAAATGAAACAGCAAAATACTTAGCAGAAAAAATGAACTTACCAGAAAAATTAATTAGAGATGAAGAAGAACAGAAACAGATAATACAACAGATTAGTCAGTTACAAACTTCAGCAGGAGAAGGAGAGATACCACAATAATGAGTTGGGATGGTCTTAAAGAAAAAAAACCAATCCCTGCAAAATCTATTGATGGTTACGTAAGAACAGACGAAGAAGAACGTAATCTTAATAAAATATTTGCAGGTGTATTCAAGGATGATAATGGAAAAAAAGTTCTTGATTATATTAAATCGATTACAACAGAAGCCGTTGCTGGACCAAATATAGAAAGCAACAAACTATTTCATTTAGAAGGAATGAGATTTTTAACAGCAATAATACAAACAAGAATAAAAAAAGGAGAAAAAGATGGTAGATGATAATGCAACAGCACCAATCGCCACAGAAGTTCAAGAACAAACTGTAAGCGATAAACCAGAATATGTACAAGACAAATTTTGGGATGTTGATAGAAAAGAAGTTAACTTAGAAAACTTAGCTTCAAGTTATAATGCTCTTGAAAAAAAACTAGGTTCAAGAACAGAAGATCTTTCTAAACAAGTAAGACAAGACTTAGAACAAGAAAGATTAGGTAAAGTTCCAGAAGAATATAAAATTACTGTTCCAGAACTTCCAGAAAATGTAGATGTTTCGGTATCGGATGATATGGAAATAGTACAATGGTGGAAAGAAACAGCCAAACAAAACGGATTATCTCAAGAACAATTTGATCAAGGTGTTCAAGTGTTTATAGATAATGCAATGGCTACACTTCCAAATGTAGAAGAAGAAATGCACAAACTTGGTGATGCGTCAAAAGAAAGAGTAGAAGCTGCTGAACTATGGTCAAAAAGAAATTTATCGCCAGAAGCTTACAGTACTATTTCTAGTTTTGCATCAACAGCTGATGGTGTAAAAGCAATAGAAGAAATAATGAAATTAACTAAAGATAGCCCTATGCCTACTACACCTACACAAGTATCTGTTACTCCAGACTTAGGAGATCTTAAATCTATGATGAATGATCCTAGATATTATGATTCAAGTAAAAGAGATGATAGTTATATTAAGCGTGTAACAGAGTTGTATGAAAAAGCATATAATACAAAAAAATAATTTTAAGTATAAAAAACTTAAAAAAGATTTACATTGGTTAGATGCAGTTAGTGAAACAGGTTGGATTAGTAAATCTGATATGGATGAACATGAACCTGCAAGAGCTGTATCTAGTCAAATGTGGATATACAAAGAAACTAAAAAATATATTACATTATTTGGAACATACTCCTATGACAAAAAAGGTAATATAGAATTTGGTGAAGTAATTACTATTCCTAAAATATGGATGTAATTGTGCGTTGTTTAAATAATTAAACAAATCTATTTCTATTACAAGACCTTAAAAATGTTTAATGTTTGCCCTTAACTGGATAACAATCCACTGCATTTGTAAGATAATCGGATAATAAACGTAACTTAACAACAAGGAGCTAATAATGGCAACATCAATAACTAATGCCTTTATAACTCAGTTTGAAGCAGAAGTTCACATGGCTTACCAAAGAATGGGTTCTAAATTAAAGAACTTAGTAAGAACTGTGAATGGCGTTAACGGTAATACTGTTAAGTTTCAGAAGGTTGCAAAAGGTGCAGCAAATACTAAAGCAAGACATGCTGAAGTAGTTGCAATGGATCTTTCACACAGTAATGTGTCAGCAACTTTAACTGATTACTATGCAGCTGATTACGTTGACAAGCTAGACGAGTTAAAGGTAAACATCGACGAAAGACAAGTAGTATCACAGAGTGCAGCATATGCTTTAGGTAGAAAAACTGATAGTGTATTAACTGGCATTATGAACGGAGCTACAACTCTTGCAAACAACTCATCAGGTACAGGTACTGGTATGAACTTAGGAAAAGCAACATCTATGATGGAACTTTTTAATACTAATGACCTTCCAGATGATAATCAAAGATACTGGGTAGTAGGACCAAAACAATGGTCTGATCTACTGGCATTAGATCAATTCTCTAGAGTAGAATATGTAGGCGAAGGTGAGCTTCCATATGCTGGAGGAATGACTGCAAAAAGATGGTTAGGATTCTTATGGTTTGTACACAGTGGACTAGAAACTTCTGGTTCTACTGATAGACATACTGTGGCTTTCCACAAATCATCTCTGGGCTTAGGAATAGGTTCTGATGTAAAAACTGAAGTGAACTACATACCAGAAAAAGTTTCTCACTTAATTACTTCTATGCTTAGCATAGGTGGTACATTAATTGATACTAATGGTATTAGAGTTCAAAAATGTGCAGAATAATAGGAGTATAATATGGCATACGCAACAGACAACCCAATCAAAAAGATTGCTGAGGCTGGTGGTAATTCAGTATTCTTCTATATAGATGGAGATGCTATCGGTACTATCGATAACTCTGATTACTTCTTAGCTGCAAAAGATGAAGTTAAACAAGGTGATATTATCATTTGTACATCTGGTATAGGTGGAACAATCGCAGTAGATATGTTAGTAGTAACATCAGCTACTGGTGCAGCAGCAATAACAACTGCTGTCTTAGCATAATACACTACAATTTTGGGGGCGAGTTTTCTCGCCCTCATACAACAATTTAAACCAAAGGAAATAAAATGGGCAAAGTAACAAAAAGTAAACCTAAATCTCAAAACACAAAACATTCTTTAAAAAATTTTTATTCAGATGCAAAAGACGCTTCTATAGTACAAATGTATGGACTTAGAAATATGGCAACTTTAGGAAATGCAAAAGCTAGCAATAAAGAAATTAAAGCTATGAATGACATTGAATTAAAAATTTTAAGAGGAAATAAAAATTTTCGTAAATAATGGCAACATCAAAAGTAGATATATGTGCAAGAGCATTAGTAATGATAGGAGCGCAACCTATATCTTCTTTTAGTGATGGATCTACAGAAGCTTTAGTAGCATCTAATATTTATGATGATATTTCTGAATCATCTTTAACAAGACATAGATGGAAATTTGCAACTAATCAAAAACAATTATCATTATTAAACGCAGCACCAGCAGGAAGATATGATTTTGCTTATCAATTACCTGCAAGTCCTGGTGTGTTACAAATTAATACATTAACAGTAAATGATTTTGTAATACCTTATACAAGATATAAAGATATGATTTATGTCAATTCTTATGGTTCAAACAGTACATTAATCTTAGACTACATTTATAAAGTTGGAGAAGAATATTTTCCACCACATTTTAGATTAGCTTTAGAATATGAATTAGCATCTATCTTTGCTGCATCAATTGCTAGAGATTCTGGAATGATTAGAGAATATAAAAGTTTAGCTGATAGACAATTTTTAATATCTAAAAACATAGACGCTTCTGAAGTTACAACTAAAAAACTTGATACATCAAGATTTATTAACTTAAGAAACTCTACAAGAACTGATGTATAATGGCAAGAAAACTAAAAACAGTCCTTACAAACTTTTCAGCAGGTGAGCTTAATCCTTTATTAAATGCTCGTATAGATATTCCTGCTTACACTAATGGTGCAAAGCAATGTAGAAATTTTTCATTGTTAGCAGAAGGTGGAATAATGAGAAGACCAGGTACTGAATATTTAACAACACTTCCATCTAAAAGAACTAGATTAATTCCTTTTGTTTTTTCTAGTGATGAAATAGCTATTATAGTTTTACAACAATATTCATTTGCTGTTTATGATATAAATGGAAATCTTATACAAGGTGTAACAGGTAGTGCCAACACAACACCTTGGACACAAGGACAATTATGGGAATTAACTTTTGCACAGTTTGGAGATACTATTTTTATATCTCATTATCAATGGAGAACTGTAAAAATATTTAGAGAATCAGCTAGTCAATTTACTGTTTCTTTTTTTGATTTTGATGAAGACACAACTATTACACAAGGTAGTGATAATAAAAAGTTATTACCTTTTTATAGATATGCAGATAGTAGTATTACATTAACATTATCAGCAAACACTGCTGGAACAAATAGAACTGTAACAGCAAGTGCAGCTTTTTTTATTCATCCACCTAATTCAAGTATACATGCAGCACATAATAATCGTTTATTAATTAAAGGTAAACAATGTGTAATAACAGGTAGGACATCTGATACTGTTGCTACTATTACAATTTTAGAAGATATTGGAAGTAATGGACCACATACTGATTGGCAAGAACAATTAATATCAGACACTAGAGGTTATCCTCATGCAGTTGTTTTTCATGCAAACAGATTATGGTTTGGTGGAATAGCATCTAAACCTGCAGCAATATTTGCATCAAGAACAGCAGAGTATTTTAACTTTGATGTAGGTACAGGAGAAGCAACAGATGCTATTAATATAGATGTTGCAGGATCAGAAGTTAATGAAGTTAGACATTTTGTATCTGGTAAAGAGTTACAAGTTTTTATAGATAGTGGTGAGTTTTATATTCCAAAAGCAAATGATCTTTCTATTACGCCTGGTAACGTAACTGTATTAAAACAAACACCATATGGATGCAATAGAGCTGCACCTTTAATGTTTGATCAAGCAGCAATCTTTGCACAAAAAACTGGTAAATCAATTAGAGAGTTTGTTTACTCAGATATGGAAGATGGTTATAAATCAACTTCGGTATCATTACTTGCACAACATTTAGTAACTAATCCAAAACAAATAGCTGTATTAAAAGGTGGTAATTTTAGACCAGAACAATATGCTTATTTTTTAAACACACAATTACCTACAGTTCCTTATGAACAACAATTAACAGAACCTAATGATGAACATCCAAACGTAGGATCAATAGCTGTATTTCATTCTGTTAGAGATGAAAAACTTACAGGTTGGACATTATGGACAACAGAAGGTGCATCAACAGAAACAAATAATATAGATACATTTGAATCTATTATATCTCTGAATGAACATTTAGTTTGTGTTACTAGAAGAACACTTAGAGGTGGAACACATTTTGTATTAGAAAAATTTGGTAATGATGATAGAGTTAATTTAGATATGCAAACTGTAACTACTATTAATCAAAAAGGAACACCTTTAGTTCAAGGTGCTAGTCAAACAGGTATAGTATTAAAAGTTGATGGATTTACATCTGCACCAAAAGTAGGAGAAGCAATAGGTATTGCAGGTATTACACCAGAGTTTGATATAGAAGCTGTAATTAGTAATGGTGGTACTTCATATGATATAACTTTAAGTGCAACACTTCCTTCATCACCATCTGATAATGCGTCTATAGCTATTACAAAAGGATTATTACATAATGTTAATCAAGAGTATGGTGGTAATAAAATATTTGCAGTTGATGGTAATAGTTCATTAGGTGAATTTACAGCAGATGTTTTAACAGACACAATTGAATTAAGTACTGCTGCAAGAGCAGGAGTTAAAGTTGGATTTAATTTTACAGCTACTGTAGAAACAATGCCAATAGATAAAGAATTACCAGATGGTCCATTAACTGGAACACCAAGAAGAATCTCAAGAGCTATCATTGATCTTAACTCTGCTTTAGATTTAACTGTCAAAGCTGCAGACACAACCTCAAAATCTTTAGTAATCCAACAAGTTAACTTTACTGGTGGCTCTGACCTAGTTCCTTTTACAGATAAAAAAGAATTTTTCTTTATGGGATATGATAAAAATCCTACAATTACTTTATCGCAAACAGAACCATTACCATTAAAAATATTAGGTATGAATGTAGAGGTAGTTTTTTCATGAGTGCAGATCCAGTTACACTAGCAATTATAAGTACTACTATACAAGGTGTTGGAGCTTATTCGCAATTACAAGCAAGTAAAGCTAGAAACAAAGCTTTAATTAATCAATATGAAAGCGAAAAAAAATTCAATCAATTAAAAGGATTACAAGATTCTAATGATGTATTAGAAGAAGCTAGAAGAAAAAGAAAACAAAATTTAGCCATAGTTGCAGGATCTGGGTATAGTGATGATAGTGGTAGTTTTTTAACTACACAAGCTGAGATAGATAGAATAGCTGAAAGAGATATTAGAAATATTAAAATAAATGTTTTACGTGGAGAATCTAAATTAGATTCAGCAATATATACAACAAGAGTTATGGGTAAAGCTGAAAAATATGGAACATATGCAAAAATAGGTGCAGCTGCATTTAGTACTTATTCTTATAGTCAATCATATAAACCAAGAGGACAATATAGAGGTGGTATGCAAAGTGATGGTAATTATTATGATCCTTATGATCCAGGACAAACGGAGTAATTTATGGCATTAAAACAAGGTAAAAAACAAGTTAATTTAAAAGGTAGTGTTGCTGAAAATATAGGAATAGCACCATATCCTAAAACTAATATTACAGCACAAATAGCTCAACCTATATCTCAAGTTGTAGATACATTTCGAAAAAGAGCAGAAGCTGATGCTAAAGTAAGTTGGCAATATCAATTTAATCAATCATCTAGAGATCATTATTTAGATTTAAGAGATAAATTTAAATCAGATCCAGATGGTATGAGAAATGCTGTAGATAGTTATTCAAAAAGTACATTAGCAAATACACCACCTGTATTTAAAGAAATTGCAGGAAATATATTAGCTCAAAAAAATTTATCAAATTTATCTTTTGCTACTACAAATTATAATAATGAACAAACACAATTAGCAATTGCTGGATGGGAAACTGCAAAAGAAGATTCAAGTAATGATATGATTTTAAATTTAGATACTATTAGTAATAATGAAAATCTAGGTATAAATGACATAAATAATTTAATAGGTAATACTGTACATAAACAGCAAAATCATAATTATAAACTAGCAGAAGATACATTGGTAGAAACACAAAGAGTTAAACAAAGTGTTATTACAAAAGATTTAAATAATGATATTATTAAAACAGAATCATTAAGAGTATTTAATATAATAAAAAAACTTGGTGATTTACAAGGTAATCAATATTTTTTAAATTATGCAAAAGGTAAAGATAGTTTTCCTTTAACACCAGAAAATACAGAAAATCCTATTTACCAAAAATATTTAAATCAAATAAAAGATCCTTTTGAAAGAACAAAAATTATAGATAATGTTAAAAAATTATATGATGACTATAATAGTAAAAATATTAATGGATTGAAAAGTGCTAAAACAAAATATAATCTTGATAGATTACAAAATTCTGGTTCAATATTAGATGTTAATAATTTTGCTAATGGTGCAAATGGAAATGCAACTAATTTTGTAATTAATAGTATGCCAGGTATTTCTGATACTGATTTTCCTAGAGCTGTAGAAATTGTTAGTAAAAATATTAAAGTTCAATCTTTAGTAAGCAAAGCTTTAGAATATGAAGTTATTGATAACTTTGAAAATAATGAACAAATGGAATTATTTAAAACTGCTTTATTTAGAAGATATGGAATTAATGATGAAAATATAACAGATATTGAAAATGAAGATTTAGGAACAGCAATGGAAATATTAAAAAATCAAAATATGGAACCAACAGCTGTATTAAAAAAAATTAATAAAGATTATAATGTTAATTTTAAAACACCTGGAATGATACAAGATTTTAAAGAAAATTTATCTTTATTTAATTACATAAAATCAAAAGATATGTTTCCTTATATTACAATAGAAAATGAACATATTTATAATGCTGCAAATAAAATAGGTGTAATGGCTAAAGAATCTGATGAAGTAATTGCTGAAAAATTAAATAATTTAATGACTAACAAAGGTAATTTAGAAGAAAATTACAATAAAATATCTAATAGTATTGATAATAATATAGATATTGCAATCAATAACATGAAATGGACTATTGAAATGCAAGACATAAATACAGATACTTGGTGGGTTAAAAAAATATTTAATAAAAAACAAAATAAATTTTCTCATATGTTTATACCAGAAAGTACAAGTGCTTGGTATAAAGGACTTGATATGACACCTTTAGTACAGCAAGAATGGTTAAATGAAATTAAAGTACAATTAACTTATATAAATGGTAATAGTGATATAGATCTTAAAACAGACGAAGGTAAAGAACAATTTTACAAA
>Ga0181402_1000818_pt1 | contig 11533 bp, 24 predicted proteins | sample 25SPOviralmetaG_FD_130131 | JGI IMG/M metagenome (GOLD analysis project Ga0181402, IMG submission 130131) | Marine viral communities from the oligotrophic San Pedro Time Series (SPOT) site, San Pedro Channel, CA, USA - 25 SPOT_SRF_2011-08-17 | ecosystem: Environmental > Aquatic > Marine > Strait...
CCTTTGGTAAATAAAATGTTCTTTGGTAGCAGGATTCAAAACCAATACTACCCTATTCTGTTTATTTCTAACCCTAACACTTTGGTCTATCTTATCAAAGATATCCTCACTAACTAACTCCTCTGCTTCATCCAAAACCCAACAACTAATCCCTTGTAAACTTTTGAGATTTGCAGTCTGTGTTCCTGCACTTGTTTTTATCCCTTTAAAAATAATACTTGATCCTGTTAGCGTGTTTACGATTTCATCTTTAGAGATGTGAAAGTGTTCCTGTAACCCTAATAGGTCTATTTTTTCCATGAACTCTGGAATGATACTCGTAGCTGCACTAACCATTGTAAACCTAGTAAAGAGTATCTTCTGACCTCTCTCCATCGTCAGAGCTGCTAAGAATGTGTTTACAGCAAAACTCTTTCCTGAACCTCGACCTCCTGTAACAATAAAATATCTAGAGTCATTCCCTAATGCATTGTAGACAGGATTTATATCTAATGGAAGTTTATTCATCTTCAGGAGTAATATCTATTGTTTCTTGTTCTGATTCTTGTTGTGTACCTGTAAACAGATTTTTAATGTTAATATTAAGTTTCTGATTTTCTTTAGCAGGTAAATTGTCTTCAGGCTTTCCATACTTATATTCAAATAGTAATTTCATATGAGGAAAACTACCTCCTAGAGCTTGTTCAGCTAAGGCTTTCCAAGCAGCTTCTTCGCTACCAAAAACATCTTTCATTGCATTCAATGCATAGATACCTACCCTTGCTTTCTTGGCTTGATTTAGAGCAGACGTAGTTGCTCGTGTTGGCTGTTTGTTTTTGTAAGTTTCGCCTTTTTTTCTGCCATTGTTTTTTCTACCATCTGTCTTCTTGACATATTTATACTCTTTTGGTCTTCTTCCCATAAATATTTATAAATTTTCCAAATTGCATCTGAGGCTTCCTTAGCATTCTTGTAGACTTTATTGCCTCGTTTTATCTTGCCATCCTTTTCAATTTCTATACCAAGCTTCTTAACAGAGACAGGATAGCAGTATATCTTATAGCCTTGAGCAAACACCCAAGACTGAATCATCAGCTCTTTTCTATGAGCTTCTTTCATTCATACTTCTTTGTGTCTTTATAACCTTAGAATGCAGATTCATTTTATCTAATAGAACTTCTACCTCTTCATGTGTTAAGTCTTTAAACAAGTTATTTATCTTATCTTTTTCACATTTCATTGATACTATTTGCAGAGAAAGTTCCTTTATCATTTTTTCTTTCTTTGCTAGTTCAGAATACAAATTAGATATACCTCTTTGGTAAAGAAGTAAGTCTTCTTCATCAATATCATCTTCTAAAAATATCTTGAGTTCATCGTAAAGGTTTTTATAGATATTTTCTTTTAAAACATGAGGCAATGTATTATTAAGAGCATGCAGAACTGTTGCATGTGTTTTACCCATATATCTACCCACCTTTTGATAACCATACTTTGTTTCATGATAAGCTAAAGCATAAAACAAAACCCTTGCGTTTATGTATTTCCTTTTTCTAGTGTTTTCATTAAGTTTTAAACCTAATCTTGATTCAATAATTTCTTGTACTATTTCTAGTTTTTGGTCTCTTTCAGATTTCGTATTCATCTTTTAATTTGTTTGTGTAGTTTTCTAATTCTTCTAAAACGTGTTCATATAAATCATTGGCTCTCTTGATGCCTATACAAGCGACATAATTCTCATCATCCCTGTATTGAGCTAAGCCATCTTCTATATTTATTTGCTTCATAAAGAACAGCACCTCCAAAAGAGTTTGATGCTCATAGTAACCAATCTCCTTATTGCGCTGTTCCTGTTTGTCAAAAAGTTCCTCTAATTGTAAATTCATCTAGTCGCCCTGGATGTTGTGAATATTCATTGTAGTTCTTAATAGCCATATCCAACTTTGATTTACCTGATTCATAGCTTTGCTGAGATAATGGAAACACACCAACATCCAAAGTTTCCTTATCTACAGCAACAAAGATGAACTTCTTCACCTTAAATAACTTCATATAGATATAAGCCTGAATGTCATAGTGCCAAGTGTACTTTCCTCTATAGCAAAACCTGTCAATGTCACTAGTTGTTTTAAGATCCACAATCAAGTCATTTGTCAAATAATCAGCCTTACCTCTAAAAGGAACTCCTGATATAGTGTCTAGAGCTGGAACTTCTGCCATACCATTTACAAGTAGCTCAGAAGCCACAGGATTGTTTCTAACAGCGTTTGCAACCTTCTCTGCTGTATCATACTCGTCTCTTAAAATAACCTGCTTTAGAGTGCTTCTCTGAGCCTCTTCAAAGGTTTTAGTCTTTCTGCTTTTAACATCAATCATTTCATACTTGTCATCTATCTTATCTGATTCCAGAACGATAGTATGTACGATGTGTCCTAATATCAAAGCACTCTGACCATAATTAGATTTCTTTGGATTAAAGAATCTCTTAGGAGATGCGAATAGATTTTTAACAGAAGAGCTAGACAGCACTTTACTTGAGTCCAACTCATTATAATAAAAGTCATCATTCCACATCTGCTCTAAAAGCTCATCCCTATCATGTATAGTGCCATCTAACAATTTTATTATCATAACATAATTTTTAATAATGCATAGATAATTAAATACCCTGCAACGACTCCTGCAATTACAGCGAAGCCATACGTTAATACTACCATAGCTGATTCTGTTTTACTAGTAGAGGCAACTACACCTCTAATTGGTTCTTCTTGATTTTCCATAATCTAAATTTAAAAAGGCTTTGCATGCCCATGTTTAATTAATATTTCGCTTAAATCTTCTCCATTTACATAGATGTGACCTAAGGCTCTTCCAAAGCTGTCTAGTTTTTTAGAGACAAGCTTCATTTCTATTGATTCAGGATTTTGACTCAAGTATACCTGAACGAATTCTTTTGCCCTTATTCCTGCTTTTTTCATTTCTATATCTTTAGTTCTAGTCTCTGGAGCATCAACGCCTAACAATCGAACTCTGACTTTTTTCATGATAAAGAAACCTAAGTCAACGATAACATCAACTGTATCTCCATCAATTACACGATCCAGGCTTACGTTATAGGTGTACATTATATTATCTCGTTATCTATCTTTTCCATTAAATACCTCAAGTCTTCCTTATCCATAGGAGCAACAATACTTTGGTCTCTATAGTGGATCTCAACATTGTACTTATCACCTTTAGTGCCTTCTATCTTAGTAACCCTAGCTTCTATGTTCATACTCTCTCACCTCCAATTGCATTAATTCTTCAATATCTTCAAATCTTACTTTCACTATTTTATCTTTTTTATTTTCATTAAGCCTTGTGTAGAATTTACCAAACTCATAAGAGTTTGAAGTAGTTTCTGTCACATGACGTTCTACATAATCTAATAAGTCATATGTGTAAAAAAACCTAAACACATTTTCCTCTGGGAAATGAAAAGCTATATAGTCTGCCTTACCTTGTAACCAACCTCCATTACCTGCTACGTTAGTATGTTCTAGCCAAATCTTATTTCTATATCTGTTTGACTTCACATCCACTGTCCACATTATTGGTGGCTCTTCATCGAATAAAGCTGTGACAACAAAATCTATATGTTCTTTTCTGTCCTGATAGTTAGAAGATTTTGCCACATCATAACCTAAGCTTTCAAATGTAATTCTGAAAAGCTCTTCACACTTCATTCCCATCTCCATTCTACCATAATTACCCCCCATAGCAAAAATCCATATATTTTCTTAGTTCTTTAATTTTTTTAGATACACAGCTACTACAAGTACTCACCTCTTCTCTTCTTCCAAAAATAAAGTTGTATACTCTATATATCTGTACAACCTCATCAGCATAGTATCTATTCCTCTTCTCATCTTCTATGATAGGAGCAATGATATCAAAATCCTTCTGAGTCATAAAATTTGGATACTTCAACCAAAAATGTTTATTCAGTTCCTTTCTTTTTTTTTTGATGATCTGGATTTGATTAAGGTCATCCTTACGCTGTTCACAGCCACAATTCTCACCAAAAAGCCATTTCACTACTCTTTTAATTCCTGTAGCTTCAGTAATCTTTTCTACTACATCTCCTAAGCCTACAGACTCTTCTTGGCTATCCTTCCAAGCCTTATAGTCTTTGTACTCTTTTTTTCTTTTGTCAAGACCTTCGATGTACTCAGGGTCTTTCCACTCTTCTTTGAAATCACTCATAACATTGATTTTAAAATATTAATACCAACAGCCTCTACTACATTAACAGTGACTGCATTACCACACATTTTATAGCGTTGTGTATCACTTATAACTTCATTTTCAATTCCTTGTTTTGTCCAATTATCAGGAAACCCTTGTAAACGCTCACACTCTATTGGAGTTAGTCTTCTAACAGCACCTCTTTCATACAGCCTTAAACTATTGTGATGAGGCTCTAACAGAGTAGGACTATCTTCTCTTGCTCTTTTATTATATATGTCAAGTGCTTTAACATCATCTTCAGATAAATTCTCTTTTTCTAAGAGTTCATTCAAGTTCTTACTGCCATACTTATATTTTATAACAGGCTGACCACTTCCATCTTCTCTAGCTCTAGCAGGAATAGTTGGTGCATTACCATCTTTTATCTCTCTAAAACCTCTACCATCTTTATGAGTTCTCCATGTACCTGAAACAAGCACACCTTGATTTCCTGTAGTATCCACAGTGGGACTAGTGCTTTTACCTACACGACCCCTGGAGGTCTTTGATGCAGGATGGTCTAGACGAACAGCATCGCCAATATTAGCCTCTTCATAGCCTTTGCTATTGTTAGACTTAAACTTAATCTGCTTAGGCTGTTTATAGTCTGTAGCAGACAAAGTAGTCATGATACCTTCAGGGTCATAGATAGCACCTCTTTGACCACCTTTATTAGTATCCCCTACTACTTTTATTTGAGAGTCATCTTTTCCATCGCCTTCTCTGATAGGAAATATTTCTCCTGTACTTCTGTCTCCAAGACATCCAACAAGATAGATTCTCTCTCTATTTTGGGGTAGAAACCACTTCGTATTAAGCAATTGCCATCCAAGTCTATAACCCCCAATGTTGGCAAACTCTTGCAGGATTGCTGCAAAGTCTGCCCTATTGTTTGTGCTGAATGTTCCTTTAACGTTTTCCCAGATAAAAATACTAGGTTTGAGTTCTTTGACAAGCCTAATTGCTTCTCCAATGAGTGAACTTCTCTCACCATGTAAGCCTCCCCTTGCTCCTGCCAAACTAAAATCTTGGCAAGGACTTCCAAAAGTGATGATGTCGATTTTTGGCAATTCTGCTCCTCGAACATCTGTAACTGATCCGACATATTGTGAATTTTTAAAATTGTTCTGATACACTGAGATAGCATATGAATCTATCTCTGAAAAAAAGCATTGGTCAAACTCAAATCCAGCTCGCTCTAATCCTAGATGAAAACCACCAATACCACTAAATAAATCTAAGTAGTTATATTTTGTCATAATCTTCATTTAAATAATCTTCCCAATCTTCACCAATCTCATCTTTTAAACGTTGTCTATAGTTCTTTAAACTATTGTAAATAGAACTCACTGAGATACCTGTTTCTTCAGCTAATTTTCTCATGGTGATATCAGTATGATAATAGATGTTAAACAACTTTTTATCATACCAATAATCCCATGATTTGACTTCGTTTTCAACAAGCCTCAATAGCTTTTCTTCTGCCAAATCCTTTTCACCTTTTATAACAGTGTAGTCAACTAAACCTTCTGTAGTTTGAGTTATGTAAAAATTAGGAGCATCTACACTACTGAAATTGAACTTAAATTTCTCTTTGTTATAATCCATCCAAAGGTTTCTAAGTGTTCTGTAGAAGTAGAACTTGTTAGGCTCTGTCTCATTGAACATAATCATACTATCGTCTTTGACATATTTCTTTATTCTAATGTAGCATTCCTGCACAAAATCCTCTACCAGATCATCAGGAATCCCCATTGCTTTACCCATAAGAACCCACTCCTTATGATACTTTGCTAATATTTCCAACATCACCACTCAAATTGTATTCTAATACTATTTTCATCTGAGTAATACTTTTTAATGTTTTTAATTTCGCAAATGTTTTGGTCTTGTTCGTATATCAAACCCTCAAATGCATCTAAAATAGCTTTGTTTAAATTATCATGGAGGTCAGGCTTGGTTGTTTTTTGTAAGCCTTCCTCCCTGAGATACTTTGGCATACTTTTCAAATAAGCAAACACATAGTGTAAATAGTTTATTTTAATTGGTGTACCTGCAGGTATCATTGTAAAATCATCAGGCAACTGATGCTTGGTTAGGTGTTTGATATGTTCTTGAAAATCTTTTATTTTCTTTGGCTTATACTTAATGCCATTTCTTCCTATCTTGAAACTCTGATGCGCTACAGGCATCACTTTAAATTCTAGATTCAAAATCATACGCTTAAAAAATCGTTGTTATGTATTGACTCAGGTACATCTTTTGAAACATAAGGTAAACCCTCTTTATTAATTCTAAAACAAAAGTCCTCAAAAGAGAACCCTCTACTCCTTTTACATCTTACCTCTACGAAGCCATCTTCGTTTGGATTTAATATTATTTGTGTTTCTGCTTTCTTCTCTAAAAACGAGCCTAAATGACCTGTAGGCTTGTCTGAATTATAATTGCTGTGTATAGCTGTAATTAAATGTATATTGTATTTCTGTGTCCATTTCATTAGATGCTGTGTCAACTTGTTTGCCTCTACGATATTGTTTACATCTTCAATTAAATCAGCGATTCCATCAATAACAACAACACCCACATCTTCAAGGGTAGATAAATGCCAATCAATAAATTGCAACCTGTCAAGAGCTGAATACTCTCTAAGAGCATATGTAAAATAACTTGTGACATTATCACACATATTAAAAACTCTCCTAAATGTTTTTTGTGCATGAAATGTTCCTTGTTCTGTATCATAATGAATCAATTTTTTTCGTTCTCTGTTGCCCTCTAATTGACCAACATAATATGGTTTTGCTCCCATGTAAGCTGCACTCAATAGTGTTAAGAAAAAAGTCTTCTTGCTCTTTGGAGGAGCTTGTACAAAAGAAAAATTACCATATGTGCCAATACTAATGGGAATGCTAGAATTATAACCACAATTGATTGCAGTGGGTGGATAGTCAACCTCTTCCAAAGGATTGACATAGCTATCCTCCAATATCTTGCGTATTCTTTCATTCATCTAACTATAATAAAATCTTCTAAGTCAAAGCACTTGTTGTCATTTGCATTTCTAATACTACTATACCATTCCTTAGTATTATAATTAAGAAAGCAAGCTCTGCTCCAATACTTTTTGTAGTCTAAATTGTTTTTGATAAGGTATAACATCATCATAGCATCTAGCCTATGTTTAGGGTTAGATGTAGTCTGTAAGACCTCTATATAATGTTTGGTTAGGTGTTTTCTCATTTGACAAAAAAGGGGAGCTAAAAACACTCCCCCTTATTACATGAATAATTTTTAGAAATCAAGTGAGTCAGTCGCACTTGATGCCTGTTGTTGGCTACTTGTTTTCCCACTGCCAACATAGTGGTTTTTACCTTGATACTCCTTATCCCTTTGCTCAGAGGTTAAATCTAAACAAACAGAAACATCTTTACCCCATTGGTTTGGTTCTTTATTCAACCAAGCTACAACGTTGATCCACTGATGCCCTTCTTTTGAAGTGTATACATACTTCTTAGGAATCTTTGAGAGATTGATGCTCATTTTAACATTCGAATTTGCCATAATTAATATATTAATTGATTAAACTTTTTAACTTTTCTAAACTCTTGCCTGTCACTGTATATTGACCAATAATCTTATTTAAACCATCCTGACCATTTTCTTTAACGTATTCACATGCCTTAGTCCATCCTTGAGACCTTATGTTAATACTTGGCTTTTTGTGTTCATTTGTTGCATCAGGATCGTTGGAGCTATCATCTATACAGAATAAAGAGCATATAGCATACTTTCTAGCATAAGATGAGCCTGCTCCAGAGACCTGTGGAAACTGCTGACCTTTGTTTGGTCTAAACTCTAATAGCGCAGTGCCATCAGACTCTATTGAGCTTTCAGGTTCTTCTACGTCTATTACCTTGCATGTGGCTATTAAGTTCACAAGAGGGACTTGAGTAACAAACTCGCCTCCTTCATTAGTTGTCTTATCTTCAATTAAGCCTATATGCTCAACCCTCTCTGTAAACTTTACAAGCACTTTATATTTTTTTGCTACAGGCTTTACAGCCTCGCAAATATCTTCTAGTGACCTAAAGTTGTAGTTACCAAAATTGTTTCTGTTTTTCTTTGGAGCTTTCAACTCCAATTGCATGTTGAGTAGTTTTTCTGCAATGTTCATACTTTTTTAATTAAAAATTTATACATACTTAATTCTTTTTTTAGTCTTACAATAGTATTTTCCTTTTGTTCAACTTCCTGCTCTAAATTGCTAATTTGGTCTTTGCAATCATGCATGTCTTTTTTTAGTTCTTCCAAAGAACCTTTTAATTCCATTTCTTGTAGTGTCATATATCTGATATTTTTAGCAAGTTAACAAAAAAAGGGAACATGATAACATATTCCCTAATTTTAAACAAAAACAGATTTACGAATAAAAAAGTACTACTACTATAAAGCAAATATAAACTAAATATTTTTTAATAGAGCCAAATTGCAGGTGGCTTTAAATCATCGTTATCAACATGAATAAAAGTTCTAGCTATCCCTATGCGAACAAACCCTGCTTCTAATAGTGACGCGACTATCTTGTACCTTTTACCAACGTGACTACACTTTATATCTGCAGCCCTCCCTATGAGATGGCTGCTACTAGACACACCACCTACCTTACGATTATGAATAGGTGTACGATAACCTGATGTAATGACAAACTTTAGCTTTGCAACATCCCTAGCATAGTCTAACATCTCTAAAAACTCTCTATCCATGTATCTTGCTCCTGAGCCAGGGTTGTCAGGTGAATCAAATTCACTGAACTTAAAATACTTGTATTCCACTTTTTTTTATATATTTGAATTCTGTAGCAGTAAATCTACATTAAAAATTACCAAACTTCTATTGAGAAATAGTTGGATCAGATAACAATTGAAAAGAGTTAAGTTTTCTAGGGGGAGCTTTTTCTTTTCTTTTTTCTTTTTCTTTGTAGTTCTTTTACTTTTTTCTTTTCTTTTAAAAGTCTTTAACCTCGCTTAATCTTATTATACTTCTCTAGTCCTCTTGACCCAAAGTAAGCTGCGTTAGTTGTAGTAGTCAGGATAGTCAACAAATCAAGCCACTCAGGCTTGATAGTCACGATATTGTATGAGTCTAATATTATATAAATTGAAAGAGAAAATGTCATGTAAAGCACTATAATTGGTCTAACATTTTTAGCCAACCATGAATCACTCTTGCTATCTGCAACCCATCTAGCAGTCACATTCTCTAGCTCTATTTCATCCATTTTAAGCATCTCTAAGGCACGTTCTTTATCTATTGGACTTAAAGTTCTATCAGTATCGATTAAGTTCTTTACAAGTCCTAATAAACCCTTATCAGGGATTGAGTCTCCTAATGCACTTAGAAGACCCCTTTCCCCAATCAGAAAGCTCCCAACCTTCGTGTTCTTAAAACGTTTCTTTGACATCTTTAATACTAGCTAATACCTTTTCTTTTGGTATTCGTAATTGGAAAGATATGTCTGCATCCCACTGAATAATTGCCTTGTTTCCTTTGAAGACAATTATCGTGGGTACAGATTTAATTTGTTGTTTGATTTGCTCTGGTTGCTCTTCAAGATAAGCAAACTTGTAATTAACATCGTCAGGTAGATAACTTAATTCTACGTTGTTTCTAGTATTCCATTTTGCATTAATTTGAAGTACAGTAATGTCTTGTGCATAAGCACTAAGACTTACGAAAAAACATACTATTGACGATAAGACTAATTTCATTGCTTTTTAATTATTTCGTAAAGCTTATTGTCTATATCATCTAGTTTCTTACTATTCTCCTCAACTTTAGTTTGAGTGTTCATGATTGTCTCTCTAATTAAAGCATCTTTCAAGTTGAACTCTTCTCTAGAGATAGTTGGCTCAGGTAATTGTTTAGCTAACTCAATGTCTTTTTGTAATGCAAAGTACATTGTAACCAAAGAAATTACACCACCTACAACCATAACAATTGTTTTGATGTCAACAGTAAGCTTTGTATTGTCGCTTAATTCTGGCATTTTATTTTAATCCTACTTTTGCTTTTAGTCTTCCCCATAAAGCAACTGCTTGCCCTACAAAAAATATTACTCCACTAATCACTTTGTCTGCTGATTCAGCAACTTCCTGTCCACCTGATAATGCTTCATTTGTTACTCCTGCAATATCTACTGATCCATCTGATAATGCAAACACTACTCCAGAGATAGAAGAAATTACTAAACCAATAATAGTCTTAGACTTGTACCAAGACTTAAATTCATTGAATTTGTTTTGTACAATGTTTTCCATGTAAAAAGTATTTATATAATAACTTAAAAATTAATTCTTGTTTTATGGTTAATTAGCTGGAGTTGTGGCTTGTGTTAATGTTATAAAATTACCTGTAGAACCACTCATGGTTATAGTTATATCAACATTTCTAGTTTCACCTGTACCCTCGTTACTGCTAAATGACAAACTTATGCCTGAGCCTCCAAAACCAGTGGAAACTTCTCCAGTACCATTTATTGATGTAACATTAGAGGTTCCTGAATAATTAAATGTACACCATGCCTCTGAACTTGTTATAGTCCATTGGTTTGTTTGAGAATCGCTAAGAGATACTCCTATACAATTAAGAATAATTCCTCCAGCAGCAGCAATATTACCACTTATGCTTGTGCTAACTGTAACAGTAGACCCACCACCACCACCTCCACTACTTGCATTATGGTCATAGTTTCTGAACTCTTTAAGAGATTGTGTGTTTGCTCCTGAGACATCATCGTAAGTATCATCAAAACCATCATCATTAGAAACACTAAAAGCCTCAGATAAACTAGAGATGTCATTAGCATCCCCATCATCGACCTCTGTCTTGACATCACCTAATGAAAAAGTAAAATTATCAGGTATTGGCATTCTCCAGCTCTTTAATTCTATTCTCTAACTCAGCAACCTTTGCAACAAGTAGGTCGATATAAGATACTGTCTTAATGCCATCCTCTGTTTCTTTCACGAACTCAGGATATTTCTCCTCTATATCTTGAGCGATAACACCATACCTTAAATCATCCTTTCCTTTATACTTGTACTGCTTGAACTCAAAATCAAATGAGTCTTTCTGTATAGGTTGAATATCTTCTTTTAACTTTCTATCTGATCCTGATAAAACAAAATCTAATGCAGTTACATTCTGAGAAAATGTTTTTGGACCACTAAATGTTTGTTCTCCTGATAAGTGAGCTGTGTCTGAATCTAGATATGCTAAATCA
>Ga0181402_1000821_pt1 | contig 11519 bp, 15 predicted proteins | sample 25SPOviralmetaG_FD_130131 | JGI IMG/M metagenome (GOLD analysis project Ga0181402, IMG submission 130131) | Marine viral communities from the oligotrophic San Pedro Time Series (SPOT) site, San Pedro Channel, CA, USA - 25 SPOT_SRF_2011-08-17 | ecosystem: Environmental > Aquatic > Marine > Strait...
AAATTTTATTAGTAGAGACTGCACTTTTTATTTCTCTAATAATAGTGTCAGCTTCTTCTCCATATGCTGACTTGATAATGGTTTCTATGCTTTTCATTTCAATCTCCAAGTTTTGTTATTCGTTATGTTTGGGTTGCCATGTTTCCCTTTTCACTTCTTATGAATGCTGAGAGACATTTAAGTACATGGTCGAGTTCATCGACAACCCATGATTAATGTTGTACTCCCATAAAAAAGGTTTGTCAAACCCTTTTAATAAGTTTTTTAGTTTACATTATTTTATTTATGTTTTAGTGTAGTTTTTTTATGGAGTTTAAAAATGCAATTACAAGATTGGATTAGAAGAAATGGCTACAATTATAGGTCTTTCGCTGACGAGATAGGCGTTTCATTTAGAAATGTTGAAAAGTGGAGTAGAGGTGAAACCTTACCTAGATTTAATAAAGCTAAAATTATATTTGATTTTACCAACAATGAGGTAACTGGGCATGACTTTTACGAGAAACAAATTCAACGCCATCAAACAGAAATATAATGGTGAGGTATTTGATAGCAAGAAAGAACTAAAGAGGTATATGGAGTTAGAGCTTCTGCTTAGAGCAAAAGAAATTACTGATTTAGAATTGCATCCAAAGTTTGATCTAATGGTCAATGGTGTTAAGATAGGAAGATACACTGCAGACTTTAGGTACAATAAAGGCGAAGAAGTTGTAGTAGAAGATGTAAAGTCCAAAGCAACTAAGACTAGGGATTATGTGTTAAGAAAAAAAATACTAGCTACATATGATCCACCAATAATTATAACAGAGATATAACGGGAGTTTATATGTCATGGTCAGCGTTAAAATGGGCATCTGAAGTAAAGGTAGGTAATTCTACAGATAAGCTAATATTAATTATATTGGCGAGTTACACAGATGCAGATGACACTTGTTATCCTTCTCATAGGAAGTTAGCAGAGGTATGTGAATGTAGCACAGATACAGTGATTCGTGCTTTGAAAAGACTTGCAGATAAAAATTTTATTGAGGTTGAGAAAAGATTTCAACTTACTCAAAATAACAATCACAGACAAACAAGTAACATATATAAATTAAAAATAGATACCCAGTCGCAAAATGCTACCCCACCCCCCATGCAGAATGCGACACCAATAACCTATCATAATAAAAAAGAATATAGTAAGGAGTTTGAAATATTTTGGAAAGAGTATCCTAATAGACCAAACGACAATAAATTTGGAGCTTCACAGAAGTTCCACATAGTTATGAGAGATAAAGAAATATCTTTTGAAAATCTTATAACTAATACGAAATCATTTGCTAAGTCGCAATCGGGGAAAGATGAACGATTTATTCCACATGCTAAGACTTGGTTATCGCAAAAGCGATTTAATGATGTAGAGCAACCTAAACAACGAAAAACAAACTTAAACTTATTAGTAGGATAAACAAATGATGAACAATGAAAAAACATTAATAGAAAAAGCTATGGATAATGGGATATTTTTAAATAGTTATAGTATAGGCGATTACAGAACTAGATGCCCACAATGCTCCCCAACAAGACGAAAGAAGCATGACCCATGTCTATCTGTAACAGTTACACATGAAAGTATATTGTGGATGTGTCACCACTGTGAATGGAATGGTGGAGTTAAAGAGAATGCCCACTTACCAATTAGACAACCTAGAGTTGTTAAAGAAGAGCCAGTAGAACTAGCACCACCAATACCAATTGTATCTAATGCGAATCACGATTTGTCTCAAGGATCAATTACTTGGCTACATAATAGAAAGATATCCCAAGCTACTGCAGAAACATTTAAATTGTTTACGAAAGATCATAAGCTATGTTTCCCATATTACTTGGATGGAGACATTGTAAACATCAAAAGCAGGACTAAAGATAAAAGATTTCTGCAGGAAAAGAATGCAACTAAGTGCTTGTATAATATAGATATGTTAAAGAAACATTGGGATAGTGTTGGCACTAAGTCTGTTATATTTGTAGAAGGCGAAATGGATGTACTTGCATTGTATGAAGCTGGGTATAAAAATGTAGTAAGTCTACCAGATGGAGCACCTCAGACAGCCAAGTTTCATAAAGATGACAAGAGGTTTAAGGCGTTTGAACATTCTAAATGGATTTTTGATGCTGACGAAGTAATAGTGGCTACTGATGCTGATGAAAATGGCAAGGCGTTGAGGTTGGAGCTTATTCATAGATTTGGTAAAGACATTTGTAAAGTTGTCAATTTCCCTAGAATAGATGATTGGCAGTGTAAAGATGCCAACGAATGTTTGATACACTATGATACACAAATACTACAAGAATGTATACAATATGCAGAAGAGTTTCCAGTACATGGTTTACATGGCGTAAAAGAGTATCACGATAGCATACAAAACATTTACGATGGTAATGAGCAAAGAGCACTTAGCACTGGGTTTAAAGAGCTAGATAAGATATACAAGATAATGCCTGGTACATTTAACTTAATTACTGGCATACCCAATCATGGTAAGAGTAACTTTCTAGATCAGATACTGTTGAACTTAGCAGAGAATGAGGGATGGAACTTTGCGTTGTTTAGTCCAGAGCATTCAACACCAAACCACATAAGGCGTTTACTTGAGAAGAGATGTAGGAAGCCATTTGATATTGGTCTACACGCAAGGATAAGCCAAGATGAATTGAATGAAGGCATACAGTTTCTTGATGATCACTTTAGATTTATAGAAAGCACAGAGGACATACCCAACATAGAATACATACTCAAGAAGGCTAAGTTAGCCAAGCAGAGGTTTGGCATAAAAGGTTTGGTTATTGATCCTTTCAATCAGATAAGCCCAGATCGTGACTATGCAAAAAGAGAAGATGAGCACATAAGAGATATAATTGCTAAGTGTCAGCAGTTCGCAAGAAACCACCAAATGGTTGTTTGGATGGTAGCTCACCCACACAAGCTGCAGCGGAATGACAGTGGAGTAATCCCACCACCTGATCTATATCAAGTTAGTGGATCAGCACATTGGGCAAACATGAGTGACGTAGCTCTAGTAGTACATAGAGACTTTGAAGATAACTCAACACAAATCATTACAAGAAAGATCAGAGAACAAGGTGTGTATGGGCATATAGGTCAAGTGTATTTTAATTTTAACAATGTTAAAAAAGTTTATGAAGAAGAAGTAGAAAGTTCAAAAGATGGATATTACGTCTGACATAGATGAAGAAACACAAAAAATACTAGATCAAAAGTATGAAGATGCTATGCTATTCTTGAAAGAACAGAACTTAAAACTCTACACAAGACTAAGAGCTAATGAAAAAGTTGGGTTTGAAAAAAATGTAGATACAAACATTAATGAAGATGAACAATTTGAGATGGGGTTATAAATGAGACATAAAATGTTAAGTGTAAGTTATAATTGGGATAATGAAACTCCAAAGGTTACATATCATGCTAATTTTGATGGATATGATTATGTACAAAAAATAGATGGATTAATAGATGTTATAAATGAATTGCAAAACAAAAGAGAAGAGATACAAAAAGCAGAGAGTGAAAGGTGGCAGAAAAACCATGAACTGCTGGGCGTGTAACACAGAATTAATTTGGGGTGGCGATCACGATACAGAAGATGATGAAGAGCACTCAATAGTTACTAATTTATCTTGTCCTAAATGTGAAGCGTTAGTAATTGTTTATCACGATAAGAGAGAGGGAAATGAAACAAAAAACTAAGAAGCCAAGTAAAAGGGTTGGTAGACCAAAACTTGTAGTTACAAAAGAGATGTGTGCAAGAGCAGAAGCCTATGCATCTCAAGGACTTACACAAGAACAGATAGCAGCAGTTATGGGTATGGCTACATCTACATTGTATGATAAGCAAAACGAATTTATAGAGTTTTCAAATGCTATAAAAAGAGGTAAGGGTAAAGGCATACAACAAGTAACTAATAAGTTATTTGAAAAGGCACTAGAAGGCGATAACACTGCAATGATATTTTATCTAAAAAACAGAGCGGGTTGGCAAGATAAGATAGAGAAAGAAACTATAGTAGAGCATAAACAAGTAATAGACTTAACTAGGATATCAGATGAGGAACTTGACAACCTTGAACGAACCCTTAGACGAGCTTCAACGCAGAGCTTCCCAGGAGAAGATGAGGAGATCATTGAAGGTGTTCACAAAGAGATCGTGGTCAGCGATTGAGCCAGGCAGAGAGTTTTACGATAACTGGCACTTAGACGCAGTATCAGAACATCTACAAGCAGTAGTAGAAGGCGATATTAAAAGGCTAATAATAAATATACCACCAAGACATATGAAGTCTATAAGCGTAGCAGTAGCTCTACCAGCTTGGACTTGGACAATACAACCATCTAAACGCTTCTTGTTTGCTAGTTATGCAGGATCATTATCTATTCGAGATAGTGTTAAGTGTAGAAGATTGATTGACAGTAGATGGTATAAAAGATATTTTGGAGATACATTTTCATTAACCACTGACCAAAACCAAAAGCAAAGATTTGAGAATGATAAAACTGGTCAGAGGATTGCAACGTCAGTAGATGGTGCACTAACTGGTGAAGGTGGAGACATAATAGTTATAGATGATCCACATAACGTAAGAGAAGCTGAATCATCTACAGTTAGAGAAGGTGTTCTTGAGTGGTGGGATCAAGCCATGCAGACTAGATTGAATGATCCTAAAACTGGTGCCTTTATTATAATTATGCAGAGGGTACATGAGAACGACCTTACTGGACATATATTAGCGAATGAGTACAATGATTGGGATCATCTTTGTTTGCCTGCAAGGTATGAAATTGGACATCCAACACCAACGAAGTCATCACTTGGCTTCACAGACCCTAGAACAAAAGAAGGGGAGTTGTTGTGGGAGAAGAGGATTGATGAAAAAACTCTTGATACTTTGGAAAAAAGTTTGGGTTCATACGCAAGTGCAGGTCAATTGCAACAAAGACCAATGCCCAAAGGTGGTGGAATATTAAAAGCAGAGTGGTGGGTTCCCTGGGAAAAAGACGATCTGCCAGAGATAGAATACTTAGTGCAAAGTTATGATACAGCGTTTAGTACAAAAGAAACTAGCAGTTACAGTGCAAGAACTACTTGGGGTATTTTCAAGATGAATGGTCAAGTCAATGCTATAGTAGTTGAGATGTGGTATGACAGAGTAACGTATCCAGAATTAAGGAAACTTGCACAAGAAGCATATGATGACTGGCAGCCAGACACTGTTTTGATAGAGAAGAAAGCTAGTGGTCAAAGTTTATTACAAGACTTACGCATGGGTGGGATTCCAGTGTTAGCTTATTCACCAGATAGAGACAAGATTGCTAGGGCACACAGTAGTTCTGCATTACTAGAAGATGGTAGAATATTTTATCCTGCAGGAAAAAAATGGGCAAAAAATTTAATTGATATATGTTCAGCCTTTCCAATGGGTGATAATGATGATATAGTTGACACTTGTACACAGGCTTGGCTAAGATTAAGAAAAGGTTGGTTTATCACACATTCTACTGATTATGACGATGATGATCAAATGGAAGAAAGAAGGATGACTATATATGGCTAGAGAACCACAAGTAATTCCATTTGCAGACGCAATGCCCTCTGATACTTTTGAAATAGAAGATATAGGTAATAACGAAGTCTTAGTTGGCGATCCATCACTTGACATTGTAGAAGAAAATAAAAGTGAGTTTGATGAAAACTTAGCTGAACAAATAGATGCAAAAGAACTAGTTAAGATAGCTAGTGAGCTTATCAGCAGTTATGAAGCAGATAAAGAAGCTAGATCAGATTGGGAACACAGATATAAGCAAGGATTAGAAACAGTTGACACACATGGTGGTCAAGAAGAAGAAGAAAACCAAAGGGCAACTAGAGGACTAAGCAATGTAGTCCATCCTATGATTGCAGAAGCAGCAACACAATTTAATGCAAAGGCGATTGCAGAATTATATCCAAGTGGCGGGCCAGTAAAGACAGTTATAGTTGGTGATCCTAGTGAAGAAGTAGAAGAACAAGCTAGGCGTGTAAAAGATTTTATGAATTATCAGATTACACAAGAGATGCCAGAATACTTTCCAGATTTAGATCAGATGTTATTTCAACTACCACTCGTTGGACATACATTTAAAAAAGTTTGGTGGGATGCTAACTTAGATAGGCAGTGTTCTCAATTCGTGAAAGCAGAGGACTTTGTAGTTTCACCAGAGAGTAAAGACTTATACACATCTAATAGGTACACACACATAATTCGTATGCCTAAAAACGATTTTAATAAATATGTGAAGGCTGGGTTTTACTTACCAAGTAAATATAATGGGGATGACATAGACCCAAGTGGAGATATAGGAAGCGAGATAGAAGGCGTTGATCCTTATGGTGATAGTAGTGACGAGATGATGACACTACTTGAGGTGCACAGTTACCAAACCTTTGATGGCATAGATGGTGGTAATGAGGATGAAGAAAACCTAGTTTCATTACCTTATGTAGTTACAATTGATTATGATTCAGAAGCTATAGTAAGTGTAAGACGTAATTGGAATGAAGAAGATATACAACAAAAAAGGCGTGATTGGTTTGTAAGCTATAAGTTTTTACCAGGAACTGGCTTCTATGGCTTTGGACTTTTCCATATGATAGGTGGATTAGGTAAGGCGGCAACTGGAGCACTAAGAGCTTTATTGGATAGTGCTGCTTTCGCTAATATGCAAGGTGGTTTTAAATTAAAAGGCAGAGTTACTGGAGGTGAGTTACAGATCAACCCAGGAGAGTTTGCTGATCTAGATGCTACAGTAGATGATGTAAACAAGGCTATTATGCCCTTACCATTTAAAGAGCCATCCAATACCTTGTTCAACTTGATGACTGCCATAACAGATGCAGGAAGAAGGTTTGCTAGTACTGCCGATCTTAATGTAGGCGATGTAAATCCAAATGCTCCCGTTGGGTCTACTGTTGCGTTAATTGAACAAGGTAGCAAGTCATTCAGTGCCATACACAAAAGGTTGCACTACTCACAAGGGCAAGAATTTAAATTATTATCTAAATTAAATGCAGAATATTTACCTGAATCTTTTCAATTTTCTATTGGTGGCACAAGTCAAACAATATTTGCAAAAGACTTTGATGATAGAATAGACGTAATACCAGTCAGTGATCCTAATATATTCAGCACTGCACAACGTATTGCACAAGCTCAAGCAGTTCTTACAATGTCACAACAATCACCACAACTGCATGATGTATATGAAGCTCATAAGAGAATGTATGAAGCCATACGCATAAACAACATAGACGAAATACTCAAGAAGCCAGACGAAGCATCACGAATTGATCCAGTATCAGAGAATATGTCATTGATGTATGGTAAATCTATTAGGGCATTTCCAGAACAAGATCACGAAAGTCATATAGCAGTTCACTTACAATTTGCACAAGACCCATCACTAGCTGGAAACCCTGGAGCCGCAGGTATGCAACCTCTGCTTATTGCACACATAGCAGAGCATATAGCCTTACTGTATAGACAAAAGATGGAAGCTGGTATTGGTATGGCATTACCTATGTTACCAAACTTGCGTGATCCTAAATTTAAGTTTGAGGATATTGATCCACAACTAGACATGATGATAAGTCAAAGAGCAGCAGAAGTTGTAGCTAAGTCACCAGAAATGGATGCGATTGCTCCACTAGCACAAATGATGCAGAGACAACAACAACAACAACAACAAAACAATCCACTGCAATATGCAGCACAATTAGCAAAATTAGAAGCTGACGCATTAAAAGCAAGAACAGAGGTGCAGATACAAGCTGACCAAGCTAAAGCACAACAGAAACTTGCGATAAGTGAAGCAGAAGCGAAACAAGATTTGCAAATAGAACAAGCCAAGCTACAACAAGACTTACAAGCCAAAGTAGCAAAGCTAGAACTAGAATTGCAAATAGAGAGAGAAAAGAACGCCATAAAACTACAACAGGAGATTAACGAAAATGCCAATAGTAATAACCCCATCGGGTGAGTATGTAGATGATCAAACAGGTCTTCCTGTTGATCCTAAAATGATCCAACAACTTGATCCACGATCAACTGCACGACAAGGTGAAGTTATGGGTGGAACAAATCTTGAAGGAGAAATGGCAAGAGAAAACATCCCACCTAATCTCGACATGGGTATGGATAGTATGATGCCACAAAACATTGATCCAAGATCAGTGGTTCGTGAAGGCGAAAGAGCTGCAGTGGAACTAAGTGATGTAGACAAAGTGCGTATGCTTATAGACATGGGTCTAAATCCACAAGAAGCAATGGAAGCGATAGCTAGAGAGAAGGCAGTATCTCCAGTAACACCACAAGAGTTTGGCAGAGTTGTAGATATGCAAGGTGGTCAACAAATGGGTGCTTTACCAATGGCTAGACCAACACCACCTATGCCTATGCAAAGACCATTTGATCTAAGTAATATGTCAGCAGAGCAAATAGATATGGTTAGAAGAGGTATTGATCCTTTTGCAGAAGGCATGATGGGTAGATAACAATGGCAAGAAATGACCAATTTGGAGCTTTGGGAAGTTTAACCCCTGATCAATATAGCAATCTATCATTAGGATTTGATATGACTAATCCAATAGGACTTGGTAATGTTTCAAAAGGTTCTGCCATAGGTTATGCTCTTGGATTTGCACCAACACCAGTAAGTGTAATGGGCACGATTGGTAGAGGTATGACATCTTATAACGCAGAAAAAGCAGCACAATCTGCACTTGGTCAAAATAAAGGCTTTACGGATACAGTTGTAGATATGTTTTCTAATCCATCTTTAGATGTTGCTAGAAGTATGGCAGACACTAACAAAGATAAATCTATATCTACAAGAGAAGCTCAAAACTTTGGTATGCAACAAGGCAAGATGACGGCTTATGGCGTTGGATTAAATCCTATGTCTGGATACACACCTAATAATGTATCAATACAAGGTTTAACTCCATTTGGTAAAACTGATCCTGACGCTGGGCTTGGTGGAGTAAACACTACTGGGCAAGTTGCTGACGTTATGACGCAACAACAAGTAGACGATATGTTTAGTGGCATTGATACTACAAGTGGCGTTACAGGTCTTGGTGGTGGTAAGGGTGCTAGTTATAGTGGGATTACTGGATTTACGCAAAACCCAGGAATTGACCCAACTGGACAAGCTGGGCAACAAACTGGCACTCAAACAAGTCATAGTGGTAAAGGCATAAGTTTCTCTGATGACGCAGCAGCCAGTGACAGTGGTACAACATACATATGTACTGCTCTTTATGAAATGGGCGATATGAAAAAATATATCTACAAATATGATCAAGTATATGGAAAGAGAGTTGACCCATATGTATATCGTGGATATTGTACATGGGGTAAATATGTAGCTACAAAAATGAGAGATAAAGGTATCGTATACAAGGTAGCAAAACCACTAGCACTAGCATGGGCGAAACAAATGGCATTTGATTTATCTAAAGGTAGATATGGAAAGAATAGTAAAGTTGTGAAGGTAGTAAGTCGTATTGGCGAAAGTATATGCTATGCACTTGGAGTTGTAGCAAACATAAAACTTAAAAAAGGAGTAAAATATGGCTGACATAAATGTAGAAAACATGGATGAAAATGCTGAACTATTCATGGAAAAGATGGGGTTTTCTCACGATTCGCCTGGATTGGAGCTAACGCCAGATCAGTTAGTTAACTTTCTATTGTTATGTTATCAAGGTATGGTGCTTCCAGACGAAGAAGAAGAGATGGAAGAAGAGCATATGGATGGCGATATGAAAGTCAAAGTAATGAAAGTAGATAGTGGCGATATGCGTAGTGTCATGGATGAGATACTAGGTCATGGGTCACCAAAGATAGGAATGTAATCATGCCAGGAAAAGTATACTCAAAAAAACAACAGAAGATAGCTAACGTAGCAAAGCCAAAAAATAAGTTGACTGGTGCTGATTTTAAAAAACTAGCTATGCTTAAAAAGAAAAAGAAAAAGACTAAATCTAAGATGGCATAAATGGCTTCTCCTTCATCGATCAAACCATTTCTTAAAAAGTTTCTTACAGATAACTTTAAGCCATTGTTTAGTAGCAATGAGCTTGGAGCATTAGGTAATCTAAGCTCTACAAGTGATGATCTAATAAAAGAGTTTGGTAGTTTACCTAGATTTGAAATGACTGGTGATGATATCAAAGATGCACTTGGCAACAAAACAAGAGCTATTGATATGACTAAAAAAAATTTTCCACCATTTCAAAGACAATATACTGGATTAGTCAGAGACCCACTAAAAGATTATAGATTAAATTTTGGAGTTGGAGCTTTGCAAAAAAGTCCAACACTAGCTACAGATGCATCAATGCTACAAGGAAAAACCATAGTGCCATTAGTAGGCGATAGAACAAGTAGAGATGTTATCATTTATGGCATAGATGATCTTAAATTTGAGAATCCAATAAGAACTCATGGTGGTGTTCAATTTATGGATGATGCAGATCAAGGTTGGGCATCTATGCAGAGTTTATTAAAAAAATTAGATGATAAGTTACAAACAGTTGAGCAAATGGGTGGAAAGCCAGTAGGCATGACAACAACTATGGGTGAAAGGTCTGGTGACTTTTCTTTAGATACTGCAAATGTAATTATTGAATCATTAAGAGTTAAGCCAAACACAAAGAAAAATCTTAATGAAATGACAAAAATCATTAAAAATCAAACATTTAGAAAAAAAGATAAAGTATCACAACCATTCAAAGATATACCAAATCTAAACAATATTGATGAATTTGCTACATATTTTAGAAAATTGCCTGGAACGACAAGAGTAGCTTTAGTTGAACAATTCGACAAAGATGTGCTACAGAAGTTAGGAGCGCCAGACATAGGTAAAATCAGAATTGCTACATCAAATCCAGGTTTGTTAGACGCAGATCAACTAGGTATGGGTGCTAGATTTACAGACATTAAATCAGGTATGACACCTAGTATACACCCATCATATGACACAAAAATATCCAAAGCACCAGGAGCAGAAGTATTTACATTTGATACTACAATACCTAAAACTATAATGCTCAGAGAACCCATGAAAACAGTTAGAGCAGAGGGTAAAGGTTTAGGAGCTTTTGCATCTATGCCTGCTGATTTAAGAAAAATGCAATTAAACCTTCCAGTTCAGCCAGTTGATCAACAGTTAGTTGACGAAGCATCTAAGTATTTAGAAATAAAAAGGACACTAGGCGATAGAGCGGCATATGAATACGCACAGAAACTAATACCAGCTACATAGGAGTTGTTATGGCAGAGAAAAAGAAAAAGAAAGCTAAGAAAAAAAGTGGATCAATCCCAACTAACAAGGCTTTGTATGCAAGAGTAAAAGCAGAAGCAAAGCGTAAGTTCGATGTCTATCCGTCCGCTTATGCAAATGCCTGGCTTGTGCG
>Ga0181402_1000822_pt1 | contig 11514 bp, 14 predicted proteins | sample 25SPOviralmetaG_FD_130131 | JGI IMG/M metagenome (GOLD analysis project Ga0181402, IMG submission 130131) | Marine viral communities from the oligotrophic San Pedro Time Series (SPOT) site, San Pedro Channel, CA, USA - 25 SPOT_SRF_2011-08-17 | ecosystem: Environmental > Aquatic > Marine > Strait...
ATGAATTTCGCAAAAAATATTTTATGACGGAAAAACCAAATTTAATATACGATGAGAATTATACAAATGTTGCAGTTCATGTAAGAAGGGGTTGTATCTATGGAAGAAAGCATCGATTCAAAAAAAGAGGAACTTCTGACGAGTATTTTATTTCTTTGATGGAAAAATTAAACAAAGAAAAAACAGAAAAACCATACAAATTTTATATTATCACACAAAGTAAAACTGCCAAACGTGGATTTAGAATGAAGTCACCAAAAGATATGTTTGATAATTTTAAAAAATTAGATCATCTCAACACAGAGTTATTGATAGACGGATGTCCTTTTTTTGATTTTCATCATTTAATTTCAGCAGATGTTTTGATTACAAGCAAAAGTTCGTTTCCGTATGTTGCTGGTTTATTTACAAACTGCCGAGTCATATTTAATAAGTTTTGGCATGAACCAAAATCATATTGGGAAATTGGATGATGATAGATATTGATAATGAATTAAAAAAAATTGCAGAAGCAGAAACAACGGATATTTCTTATCATAAAGTTCAAAGTAATAATGATACTCTTGTAGTTTCATTTGCAGGTTGGGGAACACGATACTTTCAAATGAAAAAAAGTTTATTGAATATTTCAGATGAATGTAAGTTTGATACTCTTTTTCTTAGAAATCATAAACATCACTGGTATTTGGGAAAACTGAAAGAAATTGGTACAGGTGTAAACGAAATTAAAAACTTCTTAAAAAAACAAATATCTACATATAATAAAATAATTTTTGTTGGAAGTAGTATGGGTGGATATGGTGCGTTGTTGTACGGAAGTTTACTTGATGTTGATTTTATTGTTGCTCCAATTCCTCAAACAGATTTAAGATATGTTAGAAAGCATATCCCAAAAAATCGTGAATACAGACGTGTATCGAGATTTAAAGATTATCAGAAGTATAAAAATCTAAATAATTTTATATCCAAAAAAACAAAATATTTTGTTACATCTCGTTCTGAAAAAAGACCAAAATCAAATGGTCAGAGGTGGGACTATTACCAACACAATTTTTATCAATGTGAAAATATCTTAAATTTCGGAAATGTAACATATCTTGGTGTCACACCAGAAGAATTTGAAGTTGGTGATGTTGCTGAATTTCTAAAAAATAAAATTTTGGGGAAATCTTAATATGGACTTACAAAAAATACTAAAAGACAATAATATTCAAATTATAACATTGGCAAATAATGGTTATTTGAAGTTTACTTATAATTGTATCAAGTCACTTGAGAAACTTGGATTAACGAATTTAATTAAAGTTTATTGTGCTGATAAAAAATGTTATGCTGATCTAAAAAATGAATATAGTAATATTAAATATATTGATTCTGAGTATAATAAAAACATATCAAGACTTCGTAGATATCCATCTCAAAAGCATTATACCGAAACAGAGTTTAAAGATGTCGTATTTTTAAAGTTTGTTGCAATTTCTGATGCACTTGAAAAATCAAATGTAATATTCGTGGACAGTGATGTTGTATTTTTAAATGAAAAATTTTTGGAATATTTATTAAATGATATAAAAAATAATGAAATTTTATTTCAAAATGAAGGACTAATCGATAATACAGAATCAGGTGCCTGTTCAGGTCTTATGTATATGAAAAGCACTTCAAGTGTTAAAAACTTTTTCGATCCAACTACAGTGATACACAACGAGCATTGGATTTCAAATGTAGGTGACCAAGATTATGTAAATAATAACAAAGAAAAATTAAAGTATGATTATATGGATTGTAGTTTATTTACAAATGGTCGCATTTGGAGACACCATCATAAAAAATTAAATCCTTATATGGTTCATTTCAATTGGATGAAAGTGAACATGAAAGTCAAAATGATGAAGAGAACGGGTGGGTGGTTTTTATGAAAATGAAATTTAAAGAGTGGTTAAATTACGAATTTCCATTTGATGAAATCATAGCAGGTGGAAGTTCAGTATGTGGTGGAGATTTACCGGTCAAACATCCCATTGGCATTGCACCACAAAGTTTAAAGAAATTTGATACTAACTTAATAAAATCACATAAAAACATAAATGAATTATTGTGCTATCAAAATGTTCGAAAATTTGCGGGTGGTGGAACAAGACGAAGAAAGAAATTACTAAAACACATAAATCGTCATAATTTTATTACACGTGATGGTTGGACAATCAACCGTCATAAAGTGGTTGATTTTAATACTTTCTTTGAAAGTTTATTAAAACATAAGTTTTGTATATCACCAGAGGGAAACGGAATAGATTGTCATCGTCATTATGAAACTATTCTTGCAAAAGGAATTCCGATTGTAAATAAACCGAATGAAGAATATTCAAATAAACATTGGGGAACAAACTCTTTTATGGAAAAGTATGATAATTTACCTGTATTATGGACAAGTAACTATAAAGAACTTTCAATTGAGTATTTAAACGATAAATACGATGAATTTATGGAAACGGAGTTTGATTTTGCAGTAATGACGAAATCTTATTGGAGGGAATATTCGTTGAATATAGACGAGTGTATAAATTATTGGGATAAAAAGTTTAAATGAATAAACACTTCATAATTAAATCTGGTGACGAAAACGCAGGATTCACTGCATACATAAAGTTTGCTTTAAATGGCATTCTTTATGCAGAACAACACGATTATATTCCCGTTGTCAACTTTGACAATTCAATTCGCAATTTCTTTTATGAAGAATCTTACGGAGAAAATACATGGGAATATTATTTTGAACCGGTTGCGAAGATTTCATACGCAGATGTGATCGGCAACAATTTACCAAAATGCACATTAAAAGACAGACAATTCAGAAATCAAAATTCACATCCTAATCCTGAACGTGTTGATACGTTTTGGAAAAGTGACAGAAGAATCGGAGGAGACGAGCATAAAGGTGACCCAGGGGGTTGGTTAGAAAGTAAACGTAAACTTGCTCGCAAACTTATGAAGAAGTATGTTCGGATTAAACCACATATTCAGAAAGTCGTGGACAACTTCGTTAATGAAAATTTTAACAACAAGAATGTTATAGGATGTCATGTTCGTGGAACAGACTTTGCGTATGCAACTGCAACATCTGTTGAAAAATATTTTGAAATATTAGACGAACAAAAGAATGTAAACATTTTTCTTGCAACAGATCAAACTCAGTATGTTGAATTATTTAAGGAACGATATGGAGATGAACAAGTTTTAACATACGATAGTTTGCGTAGTGATAGTGATGTGGCCGCATTTGAACTTGAAAACGGAAGTCCATATAAAAAAGGTGAAGATGTGCTTATTGATACATTACTTTTAAGCAGAACAAATTCAATCATTAAGTGTGCGGCTGCCGGAGGAGAGTTTGCTTTATGGTTCAATGAAAATCTTGAAGTTCTATACGATTTCGCATTAAAAAGTCAGTTTCAAAAAGGTGGACATTGGGACCGTGAAAATACTGCATTTCAAAGACTGAGAGTTAAAAGTAAGTAATATTTATAATAAAAAATAGAGGAGATGGTAATGAACAAAAATTATTTAAGAGAGCAATTAAAAAAATATCCTGGATTCTATGGAAGAAACGGCAAATTTTATCAATCACTTGATGGTGTCGTGTCAGAAGACGAAGCAAGACGTCCGACAACAGAAAGATTAACAAAGTATGGTGTGCTAGATGTAATAAACAAAGATACTGATATACTTGACATTGGATGTAATGCTGGATTTATATCACTAACTGCGGCTAAAAAGGCAAAAAGTGTGCTTGGTCTTGAGTCAGAACCCGAACTTACAAATATAGCAAACGGAGCAAAATCAATTGTAAATCACGGCCACGAAGAAACGGATGAAAAACAAAAAATGGATCGTAAATTTTATTTACTTAAACGAAAAAGAAAACCAAATGGAATGTAACATTCGTTCGGAGGTTTTGGTGAAAAACAAAATAATTTGGATATGTTGGTTTCAGGGTGAAAACTCTAAGATGCCTTCACTAAATAGAACTTGCATTGAAAAGTGGAGAGAGTTTAATAAAGATTGGAAAGTGATTGTTTTGAATAATGAAACAATTCCAAATTATGTACCCGAGTACACCGAAATATTAAAAGAATCACCAAAAAGAAAAAAGGCAGCCTGTTCTGACCTTTTAAGAATTTTGTTGTTATCAAAATATGGTGGTGTTTGGGTTGACGCAAGTGTATATCCGATGCACCCACTAAATAATTTCATATCACAGATAATTAATGATCAAGATTTCTTTGCATACAGATACATTCCACAAAAAAAATATAATTCTGGACCAAGAAAAGGTGCTATTTTAGAAATTGATAGTTGGTTTCTTTGTGCAAGTTATCCTAATCACTATATTATAGAAACTTGGAAATCTAAATTTATAGATAATTTTAAAAAATATAAAAAATGGCCGTATTTTACATTCCACGAAACTATACGAGAGTTATATAACACAGATTCAAAAATAAAAAAAATAATAGATAATATGGTTCAAATAAATGCAAGAGATGCAATTTCCGCAGAAAGAACATCAAAACCACCTCTTTGGAAAAAATCTTATGTATACAAAAGACCTTGTTGGAGAATGTGGAAGAAGTAATATTTATAAAAATGATGGATGATAAACTTTATATGTTTGATGGTATTGTGTGTATTTGCACAACGCAAGAAGAAGACAGATGGCAAAAAAATTGCGTACCTCAGTTTAAGAATTTTGGGTGCTTAAATAGAGTAATTCGTTTTTATGGTGATTTACCTGAAGATAAACAGAATTTGAATGGGTGTTGTTTTGCTCATTATAATGTTTTAAAGTTATGTAAAGAAAAAGGATTTAAAATGCCACTTATCTTGGAAAGTGATTTTTATTTCGTGACAAAGAATACAGATGTATCTATAATGAGACTACCAATGTCACTTGATTTACTCAGTGAGTCTGTGGATTCGTTGCAAAATGTCGATTGGAAATTGTTTTTTCTTGGGGGCAAAGCAAACAATTTTTATAATAAAATAAACAATTCATTAATAAAAGTATCAACTGAGTTAGCCCATGCATACTCTGTAAATTACATTTATTATGATGAGGTAATTGAGACTCTTGGTGAAAAACTGACTAAAACACCGGATTTGGTTTATTCACGAAGAAAATATGCAAATCTTTATAATTATTCATATATGACTTCACGCATAATTGTGGAGCAACGAGGTGGTGTGAAAGAAGATTGGAGAAGTTCACTTGCAAGAAAAAAGTTTAAAAACAAAGTATATAAGCATTTAAAATGAAATTAATTAACATATGCTTTTGTAGTAACGATAAATATGTAAAGTTTATTCCCACGGTAATAAATTCTTTTATCAAGAAAAATTTACATAACATCATTACAATTCATTATATAAAAGATTTTGAAGAATCTAATGATTTGAATTTTTTAAGAAATTTTGTTTCAAAATTTGATAATTTACGTTTAAAAGAATATTACAAAACATGGAATTTTGAATATAAAGGATTTTCACACATAGAATCTTCGGCATCCATGATAAGATTGTTTATACCTGATATAATTAAAGAAAAAAAGGTTTTATATTTGGATTTAGATTTAATTGTAAATTTAGATTTATATGAAATATTTAAGTTAGAATGTGGTGAAACAGGAATTCGTCTACGAAATCATACTAATGTTCAAAGAAAAAAATGGTGGCCAAGATATATGTGGAAACAAATTATGGCATTACCAAGAGAAAAACGAAAAGGAGGCAATAGTGGAGTAATGCTACTTGATTTAGATAAATTAAGAAAAAATAATTTTATTGAAAAATGTCTAAAACTTCATGCAAAGCATTCTGACGGTTCTGATCAATATATCATAAATCTTTATACCATGACAAAACAAGAATTACTTGAACCTAGATTTAATATTTTTGCAGACGAAGGTAATTTAATTGATGAAAATAATGATTTCATTTTTCATTGGTGTGGTGGACATAAACCTTGGAAAAATAAAAATGGAAAGTACGATTATCTTTGGAATAAATTTAAGGTAGATATAATATGAAAGGAATAATATTAGCAGGAGGAAGTGGTACTCGTCTTTACCCAACAACGAGTGTAGCAAGCAAGCAATTGCTTATGCTTTACGATAAACCAATGATTTACTATTCGTTATCGAGTTTATTAAGATTCGGTATCAACGAAATATGTATAATCTCTAACGACATCGGATTGCAATTTTTCCGCAAACTTTTTGGTGATGGTAAAAAGTTCGGATGCAAATTTGAATATGTTCATCAGGAAAAAAGCAACGGAATTGCAGAAGCATTTATTCTTACGGAAGACTTTATTAAAAATGATCCTGTGTGTTTAATTTTAGGTGACAACTTTTTTCATGCGTCAAATAAATTCTTTGAAATTGAAACTCCAATAAAAGGTGGAACGGTGTTTGCGTATCGTGTGGAAGATCCAGAAAGATACGGAGTTGTTGAATTTGATAAAAATAAGATTGCATTGAGCATTGAGGAGAAACCCAAGAAACCCAAAAGCAATTATGCAGTAACTGGATTATATTTCTACGACAACGATGTGGTAAACATTTCCAAGAATCTTAAACCTTCTGCACGTGGTGAACTTGAAATTACAGACGTCAATAATGAGTATTTGAAACGTGGTGATCTTAAAGTAAAAGTAATGCCCAATGGAAGTGCATGGTTGGACGCAGGAACTGCTGAAAGTTTCTTTGATACATCTTCGTATATTCGTACTATTCAAAGAAGACAAGGAGTGTGTATAGGATGCTTAGAAAGCATTTGTCTAGAGCAAAACTTTATTGATGTTCAACAATATGATCGTTTGTTGAGAAGAATACCAAAGTCTTCATATAAAGATGCTTTGCGTGGAAAGTTTTTATAACGAGTTTTTGACAAATGGGTAACAGAGTAATACTAGAAATTGCAACCGAAGTTCCTAAAGAAATATTTCATCAACTGAATTCAAATAAATATAATTTTGTCAAAAACGACAAAACTGATGATACAGGTTTAGTGGGTCGTGGGAATCAACGTATTGTATATTTAGTTCAAGAAAAAAAAAGTTTAAAGCTGTTTGTTGCAAAATTTAAAAATCCTAAATGTGATTATGTAATACCAGAGTGGAAGGAAATTGAATATGTAAAAAGTTGGTCAGACTTGCTGAATAATCCTGTGGAACTCAAAGTAGAAGGTGATGTTTTATTTCAAACATATATAGAAGGACTGACACTTCAGCAGTGGTTAGTTAACGATCCAAAACAATTATGGTCTCCAACCTGGTCTTCAAATAGTGATGTGAAGACTGGTTTGCTATTTGTAGATAGTGAAAAATCATTGTATGTTAAAGAAAAACTGATTTTGTTTTATTGTAGGATGATTTTAAATTGTATGTATGTTGCAGATCTAAATAATGAAAATATTATATTCAGTGAAAAATACGATGACTGGATTATAGTCGATGGCAAACAGATTTTTACTAAAAGTTTCAGACAAACACTAAGACATTTTAAAACACGTCACCCACGAAAGATGAAGCATAGAATTAAAGACCGACAAATAAAATGCAAAATCAAAAATTTAATTTTTGAAATTAAACAAAGAATTACTCGCATGAAAAAAAACTAGTTATGAAAATGGAAAATTGCCACCAAATAATTTTACCAAAGATACCGGATTTGAATACTATCCGTGGATGCCTTTTATTTTGGAAAGACTAATAAATGTTTATGTAGAAATAAATAACTTAAAAGTAGCATATAAGTTGTAGACTTTTTATAATAATTAATATTTATTATACATGGGAGATTTCAAAAAATATATAGTGACTGGTGGTGCAGGATTCATCGGAAGCAATTTGGTGGACAAACTTATAGAGAACGGACATCAAGTTCTTGTGTTTGATGATTTGTCACTGGGCAAAAAAAGCAATATAAACAAAAAAGCACAATTTCATAAAATTAATATTGAGTCACTTGATCCTACCAAGAAACGCATTAACTTAAACAAAATAGGAAAACTATTTGAAGGTGTAGACACAATCTTTCATTTGGCTGCTCGTACAAGAATTCAACCAAGCATCAAAGAACCACACTCTTTTAATAGTGTTAATATAGGTGGAACATTGAATATGCTTGATTTAGCAAGAATTCACGGAGTGCGTAGATTTGTATTCAGTTCGTCTTCGTCTGTATACGGAAACGTATCCGAAGAAAATTTACCGACTCCTTTAACTGCTCCAAAAAATCCACTGAGTCCATATGGACTGCAAAAACTTGTTGGAGAGCAATACTGCAAATTGTATTCAACGATTCATAATATTGATACTGTGTGCCTTCGTTATTTCAGTGTATATGGAGAAAGACAACCAACCAAAGGAGATTATTCGTTGGTAATGGGTATATTTGCAAATTTACGATTACAAGGAAAACCTTTAACGATAAACGGAGATGGAGAGCAACGTAGAGATTTTACATATGTGGGTGATGTGGTATCAGCAAATATCAAAGCAAGTATGTCCGACAAAGTTGGTAACGGAGAAATATTAAATGTGGGCAATGGAGATAATCGTTCGGTGAATGATATTGCTAAAATGATCGGAGGTCCTGCTGTACATAATGATCCTGTTATAGAACCAAGAGAAACATTAGCAGATAATTCAAAAACACGTGAATTGCTGAATTGGAAACCTACAATGAAACTTGAAGATTGGATGCCATCGTATAAAAAGAGTTTGGGGTTAAAATGAATGATCTTTTTCGTTGTAGGAAAAAAGGATCAAGGTTCTGCAATTTTGCGGGGTATTCAAATTTCTGAAGAATTGAATAAACTTAATGTTGAAAGTAAGGTAGTCGTAGAATCTGAAATACCTAAACACGAAGTAAATTCAATATTTGTATGGGTAAAGAATATAAACCCAAATAAAATAAAGCAACTTTCAAACAATAAACACATTTATGATGTTGTAGATAACTACATTTACCAAAAAGATTCAGTCAATCATATAATTAATAGTAAACTTATAGACCATCTTATTGTAAACAACGAATATATGAAATCAGAAATTTGTATTCAAAATAAACTTGAAACAAATTTTGTATCAGTTATACATCACCACTGGGATCCACGGATTTCTAATGCAAAGAAAATTAATCAGGATGAATTAAGATTTGGTTTTCTTGGTTCGGTTGCATCACTTGAACATACTGATAACTTTTTGTACCATAAAAAACTTGTTAATGAATTTCCGATTGAATTTTATGATTCTGAACTTGGAAAATCTGTTACTGATTTAGTTAAACAAAGAAAAAAGGTTAAAATTATACACAACCCAAGTGCAATGGATGATTTGCAAATAAATTTTAATTGTCATTTGAGCATACGAGAAAATGATACAGTGGTTTCCAAGTATAAAACAACTGCAAAATTGGCAACTGCATCTGCTCTTGGTCATAATATAATAACAACATATGAACGGGCAGTTGAGGATGTTCTTCCAAGTGATTATCCGTTCATTTTAAAGGATACAAATTTAGTGACAATTAAACATATGTTTAGTTTGGTTAAAAAAGATTTTTGTGGTGATAAAACTTTGTGGAATGTCGGTCTGAAGATGGTCAAAACAATTAAGAATAAATTGTCAATTGAACAACTAATATCCGAGTATATTAAACTAATAAATGATATAAATTTATCAGATAAAAATGAATTTTAAAAAAACATTAATAACATTTGTTCACTATGATTGTGGCAATAAACAAAAAGTTTATAGAGAAAACTTAAATTTTTTTCAAAAAGTTGGTGTAATTGAAAACGAAAATTATCATTTTAATTTTGTGGTAAATAGTGAAACTGGAATAGAAAATATTATTCCAAGAAAAAATGTTTCTGCAATTCAAGGTCACAATAAAGGACATGACTTCGGTGCATACAAGCAATCACTTGAATCAGTTGATATTAATGATTACGATTATTTTATTTTTATAAACGACACCTGTCGTGGACCGTTTATTCCTGACTATATTCCAAGTGAGATAACATGGGTTGAAATGTTTTTAGATAAATTGGATGAAACAGTAAAAATGGTGGGGGCTACATGGTGGACCAATACAAATGGAGATGCTTGGACAAAAAAACACTTTATTAAAAATGCGAAGCATATTCAATCTTATTGTTTTGGGGTAGATAAAGTTGGTATTGAAATTTTACAAAAACATAACAAATTCAATACAATTGGCAAATCACGTGATGAAATAATAATTGAGCATGAAATCGGAAGTTCACAAATTTTAATTGAAAATGGATACGAGATAAGATCATTTCAACTTTCACGGAGGGTAGAAACTTCTCATTGTAGTATTAATAAATTAAATTTATATTTTGGAAATACAATAGATGCTCTTGAGGTAATGTTTATTAAGGATAATGCTATCAATGGCATTGTTAAAAACTATACAAAGTGGATTTTAAGTAAAAAATGAAAATTTGCTTTACAACTGCATTATTCGGTGATCCAAAAACTTTGGACAAACCTGCCAAGTTTGAAAGAAATCCAAATTACGATTATTTTTTGTTTACTGATATAAACGAAGAACATTTTGATACTTCATGGGATGTAATTAACATAAAGGACAACCCAAACATCAGCAGTTTAACTTCAAATGTTAGAAAATCAAGATATCCAAAGTTCATGTCTTGGGAATTGTTGGAATCTATGGGGAAAAATTACGATGTTGTTTTTTATTGTGATGGATTTTATATTCCAAACTTTAATAAAAACTGGGAAAAAAATGCAAATCTTATTTTAAAAGAAAAAAAGTTTCCGGTTTTGCAATCAAATCACAAATCTAAAAAAGTAAGAACTGGAGGAATAATATCAGAACTAAAAAATATAAAAAGATGTTGGAGAGATAAACAGGAAGCTTTGAATAAAACAAAATTATTTTTTGAAAAATATGATAAAAACGTAAATTTATATTACCCACAATTTTTTGAAAATACTTGCTTTGGTTATTCATTTAAAAATGAGAATGTGCGTAATATAACCAATGAATTTTGGAAAATATACACAACCGAGGATATTACATATCGTGATCAACCATTGTGGAATTTTTTATTATTAAGACACAAGTATACTCCCATCATCGTTAATAACTTTAAAACGACCTCACCAAAAAACAGAATCAAAAAAAACTTCTATTTTTTAGGGTTAAATAAGATGCGTGGTACAATGAGAAATGACTATAATAAAATCTAAAACTCGTGACCAATCAAAGCACAACTAAATTTGATTAAATATGCTTATTTTTATAAAAACTAAATATTTATAACTATGATATTATTAATTGGTGGTACAGGATACATCGGACTTAAATTTCAAGAGATTTTGTCTTCACGAAATATTAAGTTTAAAAATCTTTCAAGAAGTGAAGTGGATTATTACGACTTCAAAACTTTGAATGA
>Ga0181402_1000823_pt1 | contig 11499 bp, 16 predicted proteins | sample 25SPOviralmetaG_FD_130131 | JGI IMG/M metagenome (GOLD analysis project Ga0181402, IMG submission 130131) | Marine viral communities from the oligotrophic San Pedro Time Series (SPOT) site, San Pedro Channel, CA, USA - 25 SPOT_SRF_2011-08-17 | ecosystem: Environmental > Aquatic > Marine > Strait...
ACAATCGCTGATGATGTTGAAATCAAAGGTGCTGAGTTAAAAGATGGTCTTTTAGTGGTGTCTATGGAAAGAGTTATTCCAGAACACAAAAAAGCTAGAACCATAGAGGTAAAATAACTTAATCCTAAAAGGCGGAGAGCATTGACTTTTCGCCTTTTTTAATATATAATGAATTTATGTTTAGTTATCTAGGTGGTAAAAAGTTTCAGGCAAAGTGGATTGCCAGACATTTTCCAAAACACATAACTTATGTTGAGCCATTTGGTGGTGCCTATTGGGTATACTTTGTAGCCAATCATCAAATAGATCAGGCTCATATAAATGTATATAACGATTTTAATAAAGATATAGCCAATATATTTTATTGTGCTAGACATAAAGATAGAGCATTTTTAAAAGAACTACTATTACATAAACCACAAAATAAAGAATTATTTAATCAGTTTAAATCAGACTTAATACCTTTTAACACCGACTTTGAATTAGGTGATGTACAGAGGGCTACAAAATATATTTACTTACAATCTCAAAGTTTTAGTGGTGATACACTAAACGAGAAAACAAAATTTGTAGATTTAAAAGGTAAATATAAATCAAAGTATCAACATTTTATAGATAAGATTTCTAATAAGAAATGGTTATATTTTATTCAAGGTATCACACAAGTACATAACGAATCATTTGAGACCATTATTGATATGTATGACAATGATGATACACTATTCTATTGTGATCCACCATATTATAAAATGGAAGATTACTATGTACAAGATTTTCAAAGACACCAACATAAAGACTTGGCGGAAAAACTAAAAAGTATAAAAGGTAAGTTTGTTTTATCTTATTATGACTTTCCAGAGTTAGAGACTTGGTTTCCAAAACACGAATATTTTTGGATTGAAAAAGAGTTTAATAAACAAAATGCTAGTAAAAGCAAGGGTGCTGGTAAGGGTAAAGAAATATTAATTACCAACTATCAACCAGCATTGACTTTAGATTAGTATTATGTTATATTACAAAATGCGGCTATCGTATAAAAGTATTACGGTGGGTTACCAACTCACAGACAGAGGAGCGTTACCTCTTAGCCGCTCCAAAATTAAAGGAAATATATTATGAATATGAAAGTAAAAAATCACACATTTAAATTTAGAGTAGGTGATTCAGAGGAAAAAGGTGGTTGTACATTTATCGGTGGCGAATGGAAAGATGTAACAACAGACGAGTTATTTAAGGGTAAAAAAGTAGTATTGTTTAGTTTACCTGGTGCTTTTACACCAACTTGTTCAGGCCAACAATTACCTTTCTATGATGAAATGTATGATAAATTTAAAGACAAAGGCATTGATGACGTTTATTGTATATCAGTAAATGACGCCTTTGTTATGAATGCTTGGGCTAGAGACCTAGGTATAAAAAATGTAAAGATGATACCAGATGGTTGTGGTACATTTACAAGCAATATGGGTATGTTAGTTGCTAAACCTAAACAAGGGTTTGGTATGAGAAGTTGGAGATATTCGGCATTAATCAATGATGGTGTTGTTGAAATATTAAACGAAGAACCTGGATTTAACAACTTTTCAGATGACAACGACCCTTACGAAGTTTCTGATCCAGAAACAATGCTTAACAGCATTGACAAATAAACTATACTATGTTAAATTATAATATGAAAGAGGTGATTAAATTATGAATCTATCAAGTGATACGGTTGCTGTACTAAAAAACTTCTCTGACATTAATCAAAACATTTTGGTTAAGCCAGGAAATAAAGTACAAACAATCTCAACAATGAAAAATATTTTGGCTGAGGCTGAAATATCAGAAAAGTTTGATAGCGAATTTGCTATATATGATCTACCAGAATTTTTAAGAGCAGTTGAGTTATTTCAAAAGCCTTCTCTTAATTTTAATGGTGGTTCAAATGTACAGATTGCTGATAACAATTCTAAACAATCAATTAAATACTTTTTTGCTGACAAGTCTGTTATTGTGGCGCCTACTAAAAACATCACAATGCCAGATAAAGAAGTTACTTTTACTTTAAAAAAAGATGACTTTGCTAGACTTCAAAAAGGTGTTATGACATTAAATCTACCAGATGTCGCTGTAAAAGGTGATGGTAAATCAATTACATTAGTTGCTACAGATAAAAAGAACAAATCGTCAAATGATTATTCTATATCTGTTGGTGAAACTGATAAAACATTTACAGCTTATTTTAAAGCAGAAAACTTTAAAATGGTATCGGATGATTATGATGTTGCTATTTCTAAACAAAAGATAAGTCATTTTGTAAATAGAAATAAACCTGTACAATATTGGATAGCATTAGAACCTGACTCTGAATTTTAAGGGAGGTTTAAATGTCCGATTTTTTATGGGTTGAAAAATACCGTCCTAAAACTATTAGTGAGTGTATTCTTACACAAGACTTAAAAGAAACATTTACTAACTTTATCAAACAAAAAGAAATACCTAATCTACTATTATCTGGTAGTGCTGGTATTGGTAAAACTACCGTAGCAAAGGCCTTATGTGAAGAACTTGGTGCTGACTATATTGTAATCAATGGTTCAGACGAAGGCCGTCATATTGATACATTAAGACATCAAATTAAAAACTTTGCTTCAACGGTATCTCTTACTGAACAATCTAATCATAAAGTTGTCATAATTGACGAGGCAGATTATATGAATGCTGATAGTGTTCAGCCTGCTTTAAGAAACTTTATTGAAACATTTTACAAAAATTGTAGATTTATATTTACTTGTAATTTTGTAAACAAGATTATACCAGCTTTACATAGTCGTTGTACCGTAATTAACTTTTCTATCACAAATGGCCAGAAAGTAAAGACGGCAATGGCCTTTATGAAACGAGTTGAGGGTATACTAAAAGATGAAAAGATTGATTTTGAGAAAAAAGTCTTATCTGAACTAATACAAAAACACTATCCAGACTTTAGAAGAATATTAAATGAACTACAAAGATATTCTGTTAGAGGTAAGATTGATAGTGGTATCTTGTTTAGTATGTCAAATGAGAATATAAAAGAGCTCACAAAGTCATTAAAAGACAAAAGATTTAATGATATGAGAAAGTGGGTTGTTCAAAACCTAGATAAAGAGCCTTCTCATTTATTTAAAACAATCTATGACTCTTTGTATTCTAGTTTAGATACAAAGTCTGTGCCTCAAGCTATATTAATTTTAGCTGGCTATCAATATAAATCCGCTTTTGTTGCTGACCAGGAGATAAATATGGTTGCTTGTCTGACAGAAATAATGGCAAGTTGTAAATTTAAGTGAGGATAGAATGGCGAAAAAAACATTTTGGCGTATATTAATCGTAAAAGCTAGAATGTGGTGGGCAGATTATAGAGGCCACCACGGAAAAGTTTGGGATTATGAACCAGGTGACTACTATATGGGCAGTCATAAGGGCCACAATAAACACAAGAAAAAATAATGTACGAATTGAAAGATTATCTTAATGCTATAAATTTTAGCAAAGAGAAGTTATTAGATACAGACGATATTATGTGGGAAAAGAAGTACCCACCTTATATAATTAACAAATGCCTATCAATGCATTATGATTGTATAGCTCAAGCTAATGAGATAAACGGCTTTCACTTTCTTTCAAAGAAAATACAATTTCATTTTTTCATAAATAGTATCCGAAAGAGAAAACGATTTGGCGGTAAATGGTTATCATCTACCAAATTGAAGAATTTACAATATGTAAAAGAGTATTATGGTTATAGTAATGAAAAAGCAAAACAAGCTCTCAACATATTAACAGATAAACAAATTGAAGAAATTAAGTTGTCCTTGTTTAAGGGCGGGAGAAAACAAAGATGAGTGAACAAGAAATACAATGGTCGCCTGAAAGTATGTTAGAGGTTACAATCAAACAGCCAGACGACTTCCTAAAAGTCAGAGAAACTTTAACAAGAATTGGTGTAGCATCCAGAAAAGATAAAACATTATATCAATCTTGTCATATTTTACACAAACAAGGTAAATACTTTATAACACATTTTAAAGAATTATTTGCTTTAGATGGCAAAAAAGCCACATTAGTTGAGAACGATATTCAAAGAAGAAACACAATAGCAATCTTATTACAAGATTGGAACTTAATTGATATAGTTGAAAAAACAAATGTAGAAAACAAGGCGCCATTAAGTCAAATTAAAGTATTACCATTTAAAGAAAAAAAAGAGTGGACGCTATCAGCTAAATATAATATAGGTAAAAAGGTTGACGAGAAAAAAGAGGAAGTAAAAGATAGCGACAATGGAAGTACCAAAGTTTAAAGAATTTATTACAGAGACAGATATAGGTCGTAAAGATAAGCCTATGACTATTGCTATGGTCACGGTGGCTGACTCTAAAGACCCTAAAGAAAATACAACTGCTGATCTTATACAAAAGGCGTGTAAGAAAAAAGGCATTAAATGTATCATAGTAAATACTAAATCTACAATCATAACTCAAAAAGACGAAGACAAAAATACTTTGACCGTTTACAACTATGACGGTAAAAACGGCAAGCATACATTTGTAGGTAGAGATACGGTTTGTATTGTTAGAGGTGGTGCTTTAGAAGATGAGGCAGGTTTGTCTCTAATATCTTCTTTTCAAAACTCACAAGCATTTATGATTAACACAAGATCATCAATGTTAACTTGTGATAATAAACTTACATCAGCTTTATTATTTGAAAAGTATGGTCTACCAACACCAAGAACAGCTTTCGTATCTAACGAGAACAATATTAAAACAGCATTAGATAAAGTTGGTGGTAAGTTTCCTGTAATTATAAAAACATTAACAGGTACACAAGGTGTTGGTGTAATTAAAATAGAAAGTTACGAGGGTTTAGTTGCTACTTTACAGGCAATGTGGAAATTAGAAGCAGAATTAATTATACAAGAATATATGCCTAGTGATTTTGACATTAGAACTTTTTGTGTTGACAATAAAATATTTGCTAGTACAAAAAGAAGTCATAGCTCTTATGACTTTAGATCAAATACACATAGAGGTGCTGAGGCAGAGCCATACATTTTAAGTAAAGAAGAAAAAGAATTAGTTTTAAAAGCTGCTAGAGTTTCCAGAGCTTATATGGTTGGTGTAGACCACATTATACATAAAGGTAAACCTTACATATTAGAAATTAATGGTAGTCCAGGATCAGGTGCTGACTACGAAGGCTATCAACACAAAGATTACTATTCAGATTCAGAACCATCAGGTAGAATAGATGGCGAAGAAATGATGGCCAATGTAGTAGATTGGATAGAAAATAGAACTCATTGGGATAGACAATCACTTATAGAATGTGGTTGGTTAGAAACAATAGATTTAGATGAAGTTGGTAAAGTAAGATGTAAGTTTGATACTGGTAACGGTTCAAAGGCTTGTGCTTTACACGCTGATAAAATTTTAGATGACGGTAAAATAGTTAAATGGAAATATGATGGTAAAACTTATAGTAAACCTAGACACGGTATAAGTAAAGTGTTTAGATCAAATGCTACAAATGAACCATCTGAAACAAGACCAACTATATTAATGGATATTACATTTAATGGTTTTACTTATAAAGATGTAGAAATAGGTTTAGACCAAAGACCAAGGTCAGGTTCAGACTTACTGGTAAATAGAGATTTAATGAGATTAATGAATTTGAGTGTCAACCCTAATAGAACTTTTGTATTAAGTAAAAGGTTGAGACCAATTGAAAAAGAAGGCCGACCAAATAAAGTTGGTTTTGATAAGAAATAGCATTGACTTTTTAGTCAAAGTGTGGTATATTATAATGAATAAGGAGAAATATTATGTCAAGTGAAGTAAAAATATTAAGACTATCTACTGGCGAAGATGTTATCGCTAAGGTAGGTGAAAATGATCAAGGTATAAGTTTAAACAAAGCGTTTGTAATTATACCTCAACAATCAGCACCAGGACAACCTGTTCAATTGATGATGTCTTTGTATAATGCTTTTGGTAAAAGTGATACCATTACATTAACAAAAGATAAGATTGTTTTTATGACCGATCCTAAAGATGAGATACTAAAATCTTACGAACAAAATACAAGTAGAATAATAACAAAAGCCTCAGGTTTAATTACAGAAAATTCAGTACCTAAACTTTAATGATTACTGTCTATTTTATGAGAGGACAGGAAAAGATTCCTGTTCAAGTTGAAGAAGGTATGTCCTTGATGGAGGCGGCTAGAGATTTTGCTAAAACATCAATAGATGAAATACCTGCTGATTGTTCAGGTTGTTGTGCCTGTGCCACTTGTCACGTTATTATAGACAGAGAATGGATAGGTAAAGTAGGTGAGGCAGATTATGATTCTGCTGAAACAGAATTAATTGAATATGAAAAAAACTATGATCGTATGAGAAGTAGATTAGCTTGTCAAATTCAATTAGAAAAAAAACATAATGGTTTGATAGCACATTTGCTTGATAATCATAAATTGTAAGGGGGATTAGCTCAGTTGGGAGAGCGCCTGATTTGCATTCAGGAGGTCGCAGGTTCAACTCCTGTATCCTCCACCAAAATTTATTATGAACTTTTATAAATCAGTTATTGAACACAGAGGTAAATTACTTGTTCGTGGTATTCACGGCGGTAAAGATTACAAAGAAAAGATTGACTTTGGTCCTACTTTGTATGCCTTGACACAACAAGAAACTGAATATAAAAATTTACAAGGTCAATATCTAAAACCTATTACATTTAAAAATATAGACGGTGCTCGTAAGTTTAGACGAGAAGTTGTGACACAAAACTCGCCAATCTATGGACTTGAAAGATACCATTATCAATATATTGGTAAAGAGTTTACTAAAAATATACAATGGTCAAAAGAGTTTATTAAAATATTTACACTTGATATAGAGACTAGTTGTGAAAATGGTTTTCCAGATGTAGAAAATCCTATTGAAGAATTACTTTGTATTACCGTTAAAAATCAAACTAACAAACAGATTATTACTTGGGGCGTAGGCGACTTTAAGACCGATAGAACAGATGTAACTTATGTAAAATGTAAGAATGAAAAAGAACTTATATTTGAGTTTATGAAATTCTGGTTAAAAAATCATCCAGATATTATTACAGGTTGGAATACGAAGTTTTTTGATTTACCTTACTTAATGAATAGAATTAAACTAATAGCTGGTGATAAAGTTGCTAGTAGAATGTCGCCTTGGAACTTAATACAAAGAGAAGAAATACAAGTAAGAGGTAGAACTCAAACTGTTTACGACTTATATGGTATTACTAATTTAGATTACCTTGACTTATACAAATGGTTCATACCACAAAGACAAGAGAGTTATAAACTTGACTTTATTGGTCAACTAGAACTTGGTCGTGGTAAAGATGAAATGCCATACCCTACATTTAAAGAATGGTACGAGAAAGACTTTCAATCATTTGTTGATTACAATATACAAGATGTAGAAATTGTTGATGGCCTAGAAGATAAACTAGGTTTAATTGACCTATCATTAACTGTTGCCTATGAAAGTAAAGTAAACTATGGTGATATATTTTCACAAGTTAGAGTATGGGATACTTTGATAGCAAACCATTTAATGAAAAAAAATATATGTGTACCTCCTAGAGAAGAACATATAAAAGAGACGAAGTATGAAGGCGCTTATGTAAAAGAGCCTCAACTTGGTCAGCACAAGTGGGTTGTTTCGTTTGATATTAACTCCCTATATCCACATATTATCATACAATATAATATTTCTCCAGAAAAGATATTAGGCGTTAAATCATCTGGCGTTTCCGTAACAAAGATGTTATCAAACCAAACACCACTTGCTCATTTAAAAACAGAGGGTGCTTGTATTACACCTAATGGTGCTATGTTTAGAAATGATAGTCAAGGTTTCTTACCTGAAATGATGGAAACAATGTACAATGAGCGTGTAATTTACAAGAAAAGAATGTTAAAAGCAAAACGAGAATATGAAAAAACAAAAGACCCTAAACTTGTAAAAGAAATATCTCGTTGTCATAATATACAATGGGCAAGAAAGATTGCCTTAAACTCAGCTTATGGTGCTGTTGGTAATCAATACTTTAGATACTATGATGTAAGACAGGCAAGTGGTATAACAACTGCTGGCCAATTTATTATTAGATTTATAGAAACTAAAGTTAATGAATACTTAAACAGAATATTACAGACACACGACAAAATAGATTATATCGTGGCCTCAGATACAGATTCAATTTATGTTACACTTGACAAGTTAGTAGAAAAAACTTGTGAGGGTAAGACTAATGACCAAATATGTAATTTTATTGACAAGGTTGTTGGCAGTAGAATAGAACCATTTTTAGAAAAATGTTTTGGTGAATTATCTGATTACACAAATGCCTTTAAAAATTGTATGGTGATGAAACGAGAAGTTATCGCCGACAAGGGTATTTGGGTGGCCAAAAAGCGGTATATGTTAAATGTACTAGATGAAGAAGGCGTAAGACTTTCTGATCCAAAGTTAAAACTAATGGGTATAGAAGCTGTCAAGTCTAGTACACCGCAGGTCTGTCGTGGTAAAATTAAAGAAGCTATTAAGATTATAATGGCTAAAGAACAATCAGATTTACATAAGTTTGTGTCAGAATTTAAAAAAGAATTTTTAGAACTACCTGCTGAGGCAATATCATTTCCTAGAAGTTGTAATAACATTAAAAAATATAGAGACAGCAATAGTGTGTTTATTAAAGGCACACCAATACACGTTAAAGGTGCTTTGATTTACAATCATCAACTAAAACAATTTAATCTAGGTAGAAAATATCCTTTTATACAAGATGGCGATAAGATTAAGTTTCTTAAATTACTAGAGGCAAATCCATTTAAGTTTGATGTAATAAGTTATATGACAAAACTACCAACAGAATTTAAACTAGAACAATATATTGATTACGAACTACAATTTGAAAAAACATTTTTAGATCCTATGAGATTTATATTACAAGCGATAGGCTGGAAACACGAACCAACGGCAAGTTTAGAGGCATTTTTCGGATGATTACTAGTTTATTACTTTTGTATTTTACAATTTTTGTATTCTTTAATTTTGGTCAAAACATAGCTAGAACACCAATGGATACAAAAGTATTTTTAATTATAATGTTATTGATATGGATATTAGCAAAAAATATAACATAATTTATTCTGATCCACCTTGGACATTTACAACTAGGTCTGATAAAGGCAAGGGTAAAAGTCCAGAAAATCACTATAATTGTATGTCATTAAAAGATATTTGTAATCTACCAGTAAATAATATTGCTGAGAAAGATTGTGTATTGTTTATGTGGGTTGTTGACCCTTTATTACATAAAGCATTTGAAGTCATAAAGGCCTGGGGCTTTGAATATAAAACGGTAGCGTTTACTTGGGCAAAACAGAATAGAAAATCACCTGGTTTTTTTACAGGTTTAGGATATTGGACTAGAGGCAATCCTGAAATGTGTTTACTAGCAACTAAAGGAAGACCTAAAAGAGTTAGTAAATCAGTAGCACAATTAGTCATAGATATTCGTAGAGAACATAGTAGAAAACCAGATAGAGTTAGAGATGACATTGTAAATTTATGTGGTGATTTACCTAGAATAGAATTGTTTGCTAGACAAAAAACACAAGGCTGGGATGTATGGGGGAATGAAGTATGACGGTAACAATAGCAATAGCTTGTAGCTTAGTGCCTATTATATTAATAGTTGGATTAATGGTGATGTGGAATAATGAAGACCCTAAATAAAGATCAGGCATTATATTGTGCTAAAATATTTAATGATTATTTTGGCCAGTTTAATAGAATAGATGAGTATATGAGAGACCAAAAGATGTCTCAATTAAATGATACTATATCTGCCAGTTTACCTGGTATGGGTCCTGAAACAGAAATATTTGATAATTTTGATATGAGTCCACAAGATATGGACTTTGAAATTACAGAGCCAGATAATACAACATTTGATTCATTCTTAAATTTAATATCTTCACACACTAATATGTCAAGTGTGCCTGGTAAAAATTTAAAGATAGGTGTAAAAGAAAAGAATACTAATAAGTGGGTAGGTTTTATTAGATGTGGCTCGCCTGTAATTAATATGAAACCACGAAATGTTTTATTAGGTAATGTACCAGAGTTGGTAACATTTAATAAAACTTCTATTATGGGTTTTGTAATAGTGCCAGCACAACCATTTGGTTATAATTATCTTGGTGGTAAACTATTAGCTGCCATATGTTGTAGTCATTGGGTAAGAGAAAAATTAAATAACAAGTATGGTATGAACTTATCATTATTTGAAACAACAAGTTTATATGGTAATAGTAAATCATCTAGTCAGTATGATGGTATGAAACCTTATTTAAGATATAAAGGTCTAACAGTTAGTGACTTTATACCTTTGATACACGGTAAACCTTTCCACGATTTATCATCTTTTGTAGAACAACACGTAGGTAAATTAGTAAAAGATGACGCCTCTAGTAGAAAATTAAAACTAACAACGGCCATTATTGGTTTAGTAAAAAGAAGTTTAGACGGCAATGATTTAGATATGTTTAATACAACTATCAGTAATGCTAAAAAGTTAACAGAAAGAAAAAGATATTATACTTGTAATTATGGTATTAAGAATTATATAGATATTATAAATGGCAAAACTAAAGAGATGATCAGAGATGATAACTACGATAAGTTTAACCTAAATAATATTATAGAGTGGTGGAAAAAGAAAGCGACCAATAGATATAATAATCTTAAATCAGATAATAGAATGAGGAGAGAACTTGAAATATGGTCACCGAATGCTCAAATACAAATTATCAGATGATTACAAAAGAACAGTATAAAGATTTAAAAGAATATTGGGACTATCAAAGAATGATTGCCTATAATAAAGAAATGGTTTTTATGATGGCAAATAATTTTGAGGGTAGAGTTTATAATGATTTTGGTATGGTAAGCATAGATGAAATGAAAAATTTATTATGGACTAGAGTTAAACCCGAAGACTACGAAGAGCCAATAAAAGGTTGGGTGCCAGAGGATCCTAAATTAAGATTCGAATGGGAAGGGCAAGCTCATATGCCAAGATTAGATTTTGAATTACCAAAAACCAGAAGTGGTAGACCGGTAGTATTGAGAGCAAAAAAGAATGATAAAAGTATTTGACGATATAGTAGATATATTTGACCAAGAAATAATTAAACATCAAGTTATGAATGAGACTTGGTTTCAATATATAGATGATGTATCAATAGCAAACAATCAACATCAAAGACGACCAGGTTTTAAACACGTATTTGATTTAGATATGTTACACGATAGTATAAGAAAAGTTGTTAACAATTGTAATAAAAAAATAGGTAGAAAACCCATACAATTAGTTGATCAGTTAGTTGGTGATAGAATATTAGAGGCTA
>Ga0181402_1000825_pt1 | contig 11492 bp, 7 predicted proteins | sample 25SPOviralmetaG_FD_130131 | JGI IMG/M metagenome (GOLD analysis project Ga0181402, IMG submission 130131) | Marine viral communities from the oligotrophic San Pedro Time Series (SPOT) site, San Pedro Channel, CA, USA - 25 SPOT_SRF_2011-08-17 | ecosystem: Environmental > Aquatic > Marine > Strait...
GAAAGAGTGCAGGAGAAACTGCAAGAAGGGGTACACCCATCCCGTATAGGTGTGGTATCGTTTACTACCAAAGCTATCGGGGAGTTTGTTGATCGAGCATGTGCTAAGTTCAACCTGACTAAGAATGACTTTCCGCATTTCAGAACTCTCCATGCCACTGGTTATCACGGACTGGGCTTGAAGAGTACTGATGTCATGGACCGAGAAGATTTTAAAACTCTTGGTCGCATGTTGGGGGTGGCGTTTGATGGAGCGGATGCCACCTCTATCCACGATGGTGTTACGATACCACCGATAGGAGGATCGGGAGCCAAGTATCTACAGATTATCATGCGGTCAATCTATCGGGAAGAGTCCTTGGACTTTGAGTATAACTACGAAGAAGACTATACTTTGGATTACTCTAAGTTGGTTCAGATTCATAATCAATTAATTGAATATAAACTCAAGACAAACAAAATAGATTTCACTGACATGATCTCAAAGTACATAGAGATTTGTGAGACACCCAACCTTGATCTGTTGATTGTGGATGAAGCCCAAGACCTGACACCATTGCAGTGGACGATGGTAGAGAAGATGGCACTGACTGCGGATGAAGTTCTGATTGCAGGGGATGACGATCAGGCAATCCACCGTTGGACTTCTGTAGACGTCCAGAGGTTCATCGAAGCGTCTGACCATGTCGAAGTACTCAACCAGTCCTATCGCTTACCACAGAGCGTCTGGAGGCTTGCTATGCGTATCTCTGACCACATACCAGGGAGACTGGAGAAAGAGTTCTTCCCCAAGGATGACGAGGGTATGGTCAAGGTTGTGGGTAGCCTTTGGAATCTACCATTGGACAAAGGGTCATGGACAATCATGGCTCGAACCAACAGCTTTGTGAAAGAGATAGCTGAGTCGTTGAGTGATGCAGGATATTTCTACAGCCGTAAGGGTCATGCGTCTGTCTCACAAAAGAAGTTGGATGCTATGGCTACATGGGCAGACTTGGTAGGTGGAAAGGCATTGTACCTTGGACGGATCAAAGAGTTCTATAAAACTGTGCCGAAGATAGGAGACAATCCTGTGGTCAAGAGAGGGTCAGCTAAGTTACTAGACGCTGCTGATCCAGAGCAGCCCTTGACATGGGAGGATCTAGCGTCCGACTATGGACTCTTATCCCCGAAGAACACACACCCGATGGACGTGGTGCGTCTGTCAGAGGAGGAGCAGATATACATCCGCGCCATCGAGCGAAGAGGAGAGAGTATATACAAGCAACCGAGGATCAAGTTATCAACGATCCACGCTATGAAAGGAGGGGAAGACGATAACGTAGCGGTGTATTTGGGATCCACCAAGAACTGCGTAGAGGGTAAACATCCCGAGGACGAGCACAGAATATTTTATGTTGCCGTTACAAGAACAAAACAAAACCTCTACCTAATTGAGTCAGATAAAAAATATAGGTATGAAATATGAATCTTCCAGAAGGAAACGTGCTCCTTAGTTTTAGCGGTGGGAGAACCTCTGCTTACATGTTGCACAGAATAGTTGAAAGAAACGGATTGCTTCCTGATCGAGTCAAAGTTCTGTTCGCAAATACGGGGAGAGAGATGCCAGGGACACTAGACTTTGTGCGAGATGTACAAAATAATTTTAACGTCGATGTCACATGGCTAGAGTATGATCGCGCCCCGTCAAATAGATACGTTAACGGAACTGCTTATTTCAATATAACAAACTGGGATAATGCAGCGCGAAAAGGAGAACCGTTTGACAAGTATCTTTCGTTTAACATGTTACCAAATGTTTTCCGTAGATCTTGCACTCAAGAATTAAAGGTAAAAACAATGCGTCGTTATCTTCTTTCGATTGGATGGGAGCATTGGACAAATACAATAGGTATCCGAGCCGACGAAGCAAGAAGAGTCAAACCAAGCAAGGATAAACGTTGGACAAACTGGTTTCCGTTGGCAGATGCAGGGGTCACGAAACGAGATGTTATGTCCTTTTGGTCAAAGGCACCTTTTGACTTAGACATAAAACCTGGATCAGGGAATTGTGATGGTTGTTTTTTGAAGAGTGAAGCAACACTAGCTGCCATGTGGCGTGAGTACCCAGAACGTATGGAATGGTGGCAAAGTTGGGAAGAAAAGAAGGATAAATCTTTTCACGATGTAAGGACGTACAAAGGACTCGGGGAGTTTGTAGATAGGCAATCAGACTGGATCTTTAATGACCAAGCATATTTATGCCAAAAAAATGACGGGGAATGCACAGGATGAAACGTAACGATTACTTGGATACGGCGAAGCAGTTGATCAATGGTAACAGAGCCAAGGATTACGGTGATGCCAAGGATAACTTCGACAGGATAGCAACGGGATGGAATGTCATAGTCACTGATGCACTGAACACCCACGGTAAGATTACAGCCAAGCACGTAGCTCTGATGATGGACTGGGTGAAGACCTGTCGCTTGTTAGAAACGATAGACCACAAGGATTCGTGGATCGACAAGTGCGGATACAGTGCACTGGGTGCGGAGTTTGACAATGAAACAGACTGAGATGTTTGAGAAAGACTACATCATTGCCAAGCAGATGAACCAAGGTAAGGAACTGACATGGAATATACCATCAGAGTTTCCAGACCTGACGGGCTACAAACAGATAGCCGTTGACCTTGAGACATGTGACCCGAATCTAATTAAGCTTGGCCCTGGATGGGTGCGTAAGGATGGGTACATCGTAGGCATAGCCGTAGCAGCAGGAGATTGGGAAGGATACTTTCCTATCCGACATGAGAATGGTCACAATATGGATGCAAAGATTGCACTCCGATGGCTACAGAAACAGATGGCAACACCAGACATAGACAAGATTATGCACAACGCCACGTATGATCTGGGTTGGTTACGTGCCGAGGGCATAAAGGTAGAGGGTCGGATCATCGATACCATGATTACTGGTGCGGTGGTGGACGAGAACCGTTGGTCATACAGCCTGAACAATCTTGGTCGGGACTACCTTGACGAGCGCAAGGATGAGAAACTCCTACGTGTTGCAGCAGCAGAGTGGGGCTTTGATCCCAAGGCTGAGATGTACAAGCTGCCCCCTGAGTTTGTTGGACGGTACGCTGAACAGGATGCAGGCATGACCCTGCGTTTGTGGGAGCGACTGAAGATAGAACTGGAGAAGCAAGACCTATGGAACATCTGGGATTTGGAGACTAGCCTGATACCTATGATGTGTGACATGCGTCAGCTAGGTGTGCGTGTGGACTTGGACAAGGCAGATCAAGCCAAGACTGTACTCAAAGCCAAGGGCAAAGAACTGAGGGAAGAGATCCACCGACAGACAAAGATCAAGATAGAACCATGGGCGGCTGCATCTGTAGCTGCGGTGTTCGAGGAGCTAGGACTGAAGTACCCTGAGACTGAAGCAGGGGCACCGTCATTCACCAAACAGTATCTCAATGCACATGCCCACCCAATTGCACAAATGATCGTCAAGCTGCGTGAATTTGACAAGGCAGATAGCACGTTCATAGATACAATCATCAAGCACTCGCACAACGGTAGGATCAACTGCGAGTTCCATCAGCTACGATCCGATGACGGGGGCACGGTGACGGGTAGGTTCTCTAGTTCAAACCCAAACCTTCAGCAGATTCCGGCACGAGATCCCGAGATCAAGAAACTAATCCGTGGTCTGTTTATACCAGAGCAAGGGTGCAAGTGGGGATCGTTTGATTACTCAAGCCAAGAGCCGAGGTTACTGGTGCACTTTGCGGCAAGCCTGAAGGGTGAGTACAAGCACCCGATTGTTGATAAGATTGTTGACGAATACAACACAGGTGATGTGGATCTACACCAGATGGTGGCAGACATTGCAGGGATCAAGCGTAAGGAAGCCAAGGTTGTAAACCTGGGAATCATGTATGGCATGGGCAAAGGTAAACTGGCAGCGCAGTTAGATATATCACCAGAAGAAGCAGGGGATTTACTGGATACACACAGAGAGAAGGTTCCGTTTGTTAAGAACCTTGCGGACATTGCGAGTAGACAGGCAGATAAGTTCGGACACATTAGAACCCTGTTGGGTAGGCGGTGCCGCTTCCATCTTTGGGAGCCTCGAACCTTTGGGTATAAGAAACCATTACCATACGAGGAGGCCATGAAGACATATGGTCAACCTCTAAGAAGAGCCTTTACTTACAAGGCGTTAAACAAATTGATCCAAGGTTCAGCTGCGGATCAAACTAAAAAAGCTATGGCAGATTGCTACAAAGAAGGACTTTTGCCTATGCTAACGGTGCATGATGAGTTATGCTTCTCAGTAGAGGGCGACGATCAAGCGCACAACATCAAGCACATAATGGAAAACGGGTTGTCGGATGTCTTGAGAGTCCCCTCTAAAGTAGACGATGAACTCAAAAATAATTGGGGAGAAATCGAATGAAACCAGAAAAGATTAAAACAGTCGGTCTTAGAGAAATGCATCCTGTGCAGGTCAAACATCTTATGGAACTTGTGGGCATGACATTGCATCTTGCCGCCGAAACGGGTGATGATGAGATCTTAGAAGATGCCGAGCATCTTTGTGACGAGATGATTAAGTTATTCGGTGGGGTTGGAGTACAACTATCTGTCGAAGAAGATCCAGATGTTAACCACGACGGTTCGCAATCTGTGCATTAAGCGCAGCGGTTACTGGGTTATCACCTAACAACGAAGGATCTACTGGCCCAGGTGCACGAGCCTGGGTTGGTTGGATCTGTGGTACTTGTAGACTGCTGTCATTCTGTAGATTAAGATATGGGTTAGTTGCAGGAGGTAATTGAATAGGCACTGGAGTCCGAGTTCTTGTGTCTTCTACTTTAGGATCTAAAGGCAAATCTCTCATGCTTTCTCGTACTCTTTGAATCTCTGCCCTAGGAAGCTGATCAAGACGACCTACTTTGCGCAACTTCTTAGAGGCTTCAGGAGATAATTTAAACGGCTCAAACTTACCGCGCATGATACCCTTAATTCCACCAATATTATTTTGCTTGAGAACTTGCCGAATTTCTGCGTCAGTTACACCCATAGTTCTAAGATCTTGAATCATACGATAGTAGCCCCGATCATTACGGAACTTAGCTTCATTTGCTTTGGTAAATCCATTTAGCAATTGGTTAGAATTTACATTGAAGTCATCGGTAAGTTTATTAAACATTCGTTTGGCATCTGTTTGTCCTTGCTGAAAACCATAAGCAGCAAAACGTAGGCCTTGTTTAGGGTCAAACTCTTGTTCAGAAATTCCTGTGGTTAACCGTGCTAGTTCTTTCTTCCACGTCCGTTCACGACCCATTTTGTCTTGTTCAGATATTGCGTCAATTCCAAGCCCATCTCCCGCTACACCACGCAAGAAACGACTAGCTTCTATTTTACCGCCAGATATATCTGCGGCCCTCAAAACATTTGGAATCATTGTGTCAGCAACGTGACCCGCCATTTTAATTAATTTAACATGACCTGGATCTTTTGGATTATATACTTGTGCTCCAGTGCTTGTTTGTCCACCTCGATACGAGATATCCAAAAGTGCATCAGTCAACATAGCTTCATCAAGAAAAGGGGCAAATGCTTCTCCTAATGTTCCTATACCTACATCGACAAACACTTGATCAACATCCTTGCCCTCTTTTATGGCTGCGTCCATCTCAGTAATTGCTCGATTAGCAAAACGAGAAAGAACATCGTAAGGATTTTGAACACTGTAGTTAACGTACTTTATCTTACCATCTTCTGTGCGACCCGTAGGTATAAGAGTAGAACCCATCATCCATGGTGCCCCAAAAGATCGTTTGAAAGCTTCCATCTCTTCCCGCGAAACACCAGAAAATTGATAACCTGCCTCAAGAGCAGCCGCAGGAAGCACCGCAGTTGTGGTCACAAACCCTAATATGCGTTGCCGACCTCTAGCTTGCACGGCGGGTATGTCTGAAGCCATGTCATCAAGCCCTTGCCTGACGATGTTAAAACTGTTTCTGTATATCTCCGCAGGGAAAGTGATAAAGTTTCCAAAGGGTAACTTACGTCCAAGTTGAATTAATTCAGAGGCACCTTTATTATAGTTTGGTACGGTGTCTCTTACAATCTGCGCGGCGCGAGTCTTAATTAAATCATCCATATCAGGTTGACCACGCCTTATAGCTTCAGAGGCTTCTATGGATAAATCTTGTCCGTTCTTTGTTAGGTACGCAATTTGTTGCTCTGCAATACTATCGTATCCGGCTTTACGGGCACTGTCTAATGTTATGCTGTCTAAAGCATGACGTAGTTTGGCTTGCTCTGAGTTATAACTAAAGTATTTCCAGATGTCGTCTGAAGCTTGATAAAGATTTTCCATTCCCTTGGCTACTGATCCCACGCCTTTGGCGGCTTTAGATGTAACTGGTTTTCCTTTTATAGCCTCAATAAAATTTTTAGGTTGAGCTTCTCCCGAAGTGGCATAACCTATGCCTTTATTTAGTTGATCTTGAATCTCTCTTAACTCTGCGTTTGTACCGAGAACACCTCTACGCAAAGCATCCGCCAAGTCTGCAAACACAGCTTCGTCACCTTTGTTACGGACGTTAGCAGTAACCGCTGTTAAAGAATCTAAGAAATTGCTCCCTCTTCCAAACACGGGCATGTTGCCATTGGCTAATGCAAACGTAACCGCTGTTGTAAAGTTTCTTACTTGTGTGATTGGGGACAGTACTGTCTTACTGTACTGAGAAATACCTTTGCCTTTTAAAAGAGTGTTTAAAGTTCCTCTAAGAAGATTAGTTCCAAAGGTACCACTACCCATATTATAATTTGTAAGATCTTTATAGATAGCATCAGGAACATAAAATCCGTCAAGACTTCCCCATCCTGCTCTTCCAATAACTTCTTCGGCTGCGTCATCAACAGCTTTACCAGGGATGGTACTACTTAAACCATCAGTGCCTCCCAGTTTAACATAACCTTTTTCAACCAAACCTTTTTGTTGCAAAGGAGTCATTTTATTTCCGTCTTTAAAAAACTTTCCAATACCAGTATTTGTTTTAGCCATCTTAGCAATGTCCCCGTAATACTTATCTACGGCAACGAACTGAGATAGGTCTGTAACAGTACCGAGAACCGAGGCACGAGGATCTTTTATCTCACCCAATAAAGCACGAAGCTCTGGCTCTATGTTTGTTCTTTTAAGAAACATAGAAGTTTGCAGACGTTCTCTTGCACTACGACCACCTTCTGTTTTTCCTTTTTTCTTTTTTATGGCGTGTCTACCTAAAAAAGACTCTCGTACTTTTTGCGCCAAAGCAGGGGTGACTTTAGAACCAAGTACAATTTTCATCTCATCTCCCGTACCAACGCGACTTAGACCATTTGCATTCATAAACTCTTGATTGAATACATCATCTACATCTTTACGAGCTAAGTCCGTAAGTTCTTCTTCAACAAGATTAGGTCGAGACATGAAAAACTCATCAGCGTCTTTAATTACTTGAGCATCAGGGACATACTTTGCATCTTCGTGTATTTTATAACTACGTTTAACGTAGCTACCAATACCGTCATTAATAACTTCTTTAATGTTTCTACCATCTTTAGTGACAAAGTTATTATTTGTTAAAAAATCTCCGTCTACAACCTCTTTACTTAACACATCTATTTGATTTCTAAGGAGTTTCGTGTTGTTGTGAATACTAACAGGGATTTTTTTAAGAGCGGCTGCTTTTTCATCAACACTCTTAGTAGTCATGTATTCTAACATATTATTTAAAGCATCAGCTTTCTTAACTGAACCAACATCGTCAGGTAATTTATCAAAAGTTTTATTAAGCTGTTCCTCAATGTTGTTAAAAACACGTTCAGCAAAATCTAATTGAGGTTTAATTTCTCCATCTAAAGTTAATCTCCTTTCAGCCACTTGCGCCGGAGTAGATCCACGATACCTAGAAAAAGCAATTGCTTGGGCTATGCCATCTTTAAATGTTCCCAGTTCTTCTCCTGGTTCCGCAAAAGTTCTTTTGTTTACTAATTCATTATCTATAAAGTCAGCAGCTTGATCTATCTTTTGTTTTGCTCCTGCCGCAATATTCTTTGTGATCTGTGCGTCACCAATTGTTTTTCCTGCTGCCCCTAAACCTGCCTGCAAAACTCCGCCTACGACCCCCGCCTCCAAACCAACTTTAAATCTATTGGCAAATCGAGCGGCTGCTTTTTCAGAGTTATCTAGACCCACAAGATCTGAAGATTGAGTTGGCCCTGCTTCAACCCAGTCGCCAATTGTAGTGGTATTGTCTCCAGATACAGCCATTTCTGTGCCTGTAACCGCAGCTAATTCTTTGAAGGCAAGGTTTCTTTTTTCTGCCTTGGTCATTTCTATTAATTTCTTACCCTTCATAGCCGCTTTACCAACCTTAGATGCTACACCTACGCCAGGTACAACATACTGGGTAATTACTTCTGCGCCCTTTCCAACAATTCCTTCAGGGTCAAAACCTGCGGCATCACGAAGAGCCTCTGCTCCTGCTGTTACCTTGTCTCCATAATCTGAACCTGTAAAATAATCGGGTACAATAGCAGCGGCACCAAGGATACCCTCAAAAATGCCTATACCACCAGATCCTATACCTTCTATAAGCTCACGGGAAATGGAACCCTCTAAAAACTGTTTGCGATTACGTCCAGTTTCTTCTGGAGTTTCGGAAAGGTTTAGATATGGGTTGCTAATAGAATCAGGTTTTTTGTCTAGATTAAGGTATGGATTATCAACCATTACAGACCCTCAATGTTAACACCATCTTTTGCCGCTTGTTTAAGAATTAATTCTCTCTGTTCGGGTTTCTGTTTTAAAGCATCCTTTACCATCTCTAACCTAGATTCAGGAGTTACTGTAGGCTGTCCTTGTGCAGGAGTTCCTGTCGCGTAGTACTGCGCGGCAAATTGTTGTGCCTGTGCCATAGCTTCGTTAAATGGGATGCCTTGCGCAAGTAATTTACCAAGCACATCTCGAACTGCATCTGCTTCTGCCTCAAGTGGAGACATCTTAGATCCTGATTTCAATGCTGCTTTGGTTTCCGCTGTCTTCTTTAACACATCAAGACCAAGCAATGTAGCCTTTGCAAATGCATCAGCCCCTTGTCCTACAGCATTTCCTTGGAGCACGTCAACAATCCGACGATCTATCTCTGCTATGTCACTGACATCTTCCATACCAAAAACCTGACGGGCAAAATCTTTTTTACCATCTGGAGTATCTGGAACTTCCGCTGCATCAAGAACACCTTTGACTACTTTCTTTTCGTCCTTCTCTCCCTCAAGATCCTCAATCTTCTGACCCTTTTCACTGAGAGCTTTTTCTGCTGCTTCATATGAACCATACTCTTTAATAGCTGCATCTGCTGCCCCTGGTTCTAATGACTCTAATATTCCGAGAGCACCTACAGTTCCTTCCGTTTGCTCAATGGTAGGAGCCTTGGACACATCAACTGCTTTAGGTCTGGTAAAACGATCCTGACCTAATCCTTGTCTAGCATCCTTTCCCATCTGCTGCCCCATCTGAGAGTACGCTCTAAGCTGTTCGTTTATTGCACCGCCAGTGTTCATCATTATAGGGGGCATGGGAGCGGGGGGCGGGGTCTGTTGAACCATAGGTTGTGCAGGCATAGGTGCCGGAGCAGCCATGGACATAGGTTGTGCAGGCATAACTGGTGCCATCATCATTGGTTGCGGCATTTGCTGCGGCATGGACATAGGAGCGGGGGCCATGGGCTGAACGGGAGGAACCGCTGCTTGCATGAGATCGGATGACGAGGCCATGATACCGCCCATCTTTGCTAGTTTCTGACGTGCAGGTCTAGCCGTATCTATAAACAACTTACGATTATAAACCCCATTCATATTAAGCCCCGCTTACATTCATTAAACTACCCAAACCAAATAAGTTTCCTTGCCCCGCCGCAGAAGAAGCAGTGTTAGCCCCTGCCAATATGTTACCAAGAGAACCACGTTGCGGTACACCCGTGGCAACTAAACCCGTAGAGGCACCTGGCTGACCTTTTAGTATGTCTCTCATGAAAGAGAATCGAGCAAACGGTTCGTAGGCTTCTTCAAGCTGACCTTCTCGTTGTACATCAAACTCTCTTTGTAGTTGTCCTTGTTCCAACTGACCCACATTAAACAGTGCGTTTACATCTCGTTGACCTAGTTGCTGTGATGCCTCTCCAAGAGCACCGAGTCCCGTGCCAAGAGTCTGAAACAATTGACCCGCTGTTTGTCCACGTTTCATCTGGTTTTCAAAAGCAGACTGACCTTGTTGTTGCGCACCAGTGTACGCAGCTGAACGCAACTGTGCTCCAGTTCTTGCCATTTGATCTGCGGCGTTACGTGCAAGCTCTTGCTCTGCTACAGCCTGACGTGATCCACCAAATGCTCCGGCACTTACAGATTCTGCACCAATTCTGTTTCGTTCCATATCCGCTTGACGACGAATATCTGAAAGAGTTGTGTCTATAACTTGTTCTACAAACGGATCGTAAAATTGTTTGTAGGAGCTAGGATCATATGCACCGAGTGTAGGGCGAACAGACTCTAGCCCTTCGTCGTATGCACCTCGTGCATCTTGTAGAAATGGTTCAAAGGATCCGACACCTTCTTGTGCTAAACTTATAGCCTCTGTCTGAGGGTCGGTAAATCTGATTACGTCTGGTGCAGCTACGCCACCCTCAACTGCCTGAATAGCAGAGCCATACTGATCTTTTTTTGCTAGGTTTATGTCAGATGTAAATGTACCGTCATCTGTTTCATATAACTGATTGCCGTCTGCATCCATGACTGGAGTGCCGTACAATGGAGATCTGGAAGCGATACCACCCACTTCTCCTGTTTCTTCATCAACTCTGTAGATGTTGGATAGTAAATCTTTTAAAAACTTCTCCTGATACTCTGGGAGAAGCGTCATACTTTTGACGGTAGACTCAGCCATTATGCTCTCCTCTCAAATTGATTCATCATCTTGTACATCTCAGCGGCTCCCTTTGCTCGATTGCCGCCCCCTGCACCCTTGACTGCATCAGCAGTCATAACAAACTCTCCGTCCGAAAGCCTTGCTTCTTGAACCCTGCCGCCATCTTGATAAATAGCGGCGGGTATTGAATCACTGGTTCCTGTACCTGGGCCTGCAATCATGCCCCCCGTTGCTGCCATTACAGGTGTGCCCTTATAATCTGGTCTTCTCTCTCCAGTATTATACTGAGCTAATTCTGTTTCTGACATTAAGTTTTCAAAACGTGGGCGACGTTGCTTGTACAATTCCTCTTCCATTATACCTTGCAATAAAGAGTTCATGACATTTTGATTACCACCTTCACCTTGTTGTCCTAAACCCAACGCCAAAGCTCTGAGCGCGGGATTACCCCCACTAGCCATAGCCGCAAATTGTAGGGCTTGAGGACTCTTTACTAGATTAGCAATACCACCCGCA
>Ga0181402_1000827_pt1 | contig 11480 bp, 13 predicted proteins | sample 25SPOviralmetaG_FD_130131 | JGI IMG/M metagenome (GOLD analysis project Ga0181402, IMG submission 130131) | Marine viral communities from the oligotrophic San Pedro Time Series (SPOT) site, San Pedro Channel, CA, USA - 25 SPOT_SRF_2011-08-17 | ecosystem: Environmental > Aquatic > Marine > Strait...
GTAGATGCAAATGTTTTGATATTTGAAAGAATTAAAGAAGAATTAAAAAGTGAAAAAAACAATCTAATTGCGTTTGATAGTGGATATACTAAATCAAAAACTGCTATTTTAGATGCAAATATAACTACAAGAGCAAAACCTATAATTAGAGCAATAATACCTGCATTAATTGAGTCTTGTCCTAAATCAGGTCCTACTGTTCTTTCCTCTATGATATTTAAAGGTGCTGGTAAAGCACCTGATCTAAGTAATAAAGCTAAATCTGTTGCAGATTGAAATGTAAAACCACCACTAATTTGACCGTTACCACTTGCTATTGTATCTCTAATAACTGGTGCACTTATAATTTTGTCATCTAAAACAATTGCTAGTTTCCTACCAATATTTTTTGATGTGGCTTTACCAAATCTTTTTGCTCCTACTCGATCTAACGAAAATGAAACTACTGTTTCATTAGTTTGATTATTCATTCTTGGCTGCGCATCTAATAAATTATCACCACTTAAAATTATTCTTTTACTAACAAATTCTTCCTCTATACCATTTTCATAATATAACTTTTCTGCACCAAAAGAGCTTTGATTATCATTAGAAACAAATCTAAAAGTCAAATTTGCAGTTTGACCTAATAATGATTTAATTCTCTCAGGATCATCAAGACCAGGTAATTCCACAAGTATTCTATCGTTACCTCTTTTTAAGATATTGGGTTCATTAGTCCCAATTTCATCAATCCTTCTTCTTACTATTTCTAATGCTTGATCTTGAGATGAAGTTTTAAGCTCAACAAGACCTTGTTTAGAAAAACTCAATTCCAACTTATTATTAGAGTCTATAATGTCAAATTGATGAGATTTAAATCTCGGATAGAAAGGATTAATTTCACTATTCTCATCTCTAAAATCATCTATTACTATTTGTCTGAATTTATTTTCAACAGAAAAAATAATTTTTTGTTTATCAATACTTAGATTAGCTATACGTATATTTTTATCTTTAAAATAAGATTTGATTATTGAGGAAGTGTTTTGTAATTTTTGTTCAATGACAGGTGTATTATCAATTTCTAACAAGAGATAAGATCCGCCTTGTAAATCTAATCCAAGGTTAATTTTTTTGTCAAAGAATCTTTTTTCTGGACTAAATAAATTATTAGAGGCAATAAAAACGAAAAATAAAGATATGAGAGAAATTATTATAATTCTTAATTTAGAAAAATATAACATTTCTCAAGATTTTTTATTACTTTTTAACTTCAGGTGTATTTAAAAGACCTTGAACTCCAGTTGATTTAATTATTTCAACTTTTACATTTTCTGCAATTTCAACTTCTATTTTGTCATTATCAATAATCCTCTCTACAGTACCAGTGATACCGCCAGAAGTTATTACTTTGTCTCCCCGCTTAAGTCCTTCAACCATAGCCTTATGCTCTTTAACTTTCTTTTGCTGAGGTCTTATTAGAAAAAAATAAAAAATTACAAATATTAATATTAGAGGTATAAATTGACCAATTCCTGAACCTTCCATAAAACTCCTTTATTTTAGCTGAGTATTTATACTACTTGATAAATTAAAACAACTTTATTTCAATGAAATTTTTTCTAAATTATTCATGTATGGTCTTAATTTCTCAGGAATAATAATAGAACCATCTTTTTGTTGATAGTTTTCCATTATCGATATTAATGTTCTACCAACAGCTAATCCACTCCCATTTAAAGTACCAACATTGACAATTTCTTTTTTCTCATTTTTATATCTTGCTTTCATTCTAGCAGCTTGAAAAGTAGAACATGAAGAGCATGAAGAAATTTCTCTAAATTTATTCTCTGATGGTAGCCATACTTCAATATCATAAGTTTTTTCAGCACTAAACCCCATATCACCACTACATAATATTATTTTTCTATAAGGAAGACCCAGCTCATCTAAAATTCCAGTTGCACAATTAGTCATTCTTTCAAGTTCTTCTAAACATTTTTCTTTTTCAACGATACTGACTAGCTCAACCTTATAAAATTGATGTTGCCTAATCATTCCTTTAGTATCTTTACCATAGCTACCTGCTTCTTTTCTAAAACATGGTGTAGAAGCAACAAATCTCATTGGTAAATCTTTTAAATTCAAAATTTCATTTTTTACGATATTAGTTAAGATAACTTCAGCAGTGGGTATCAAAAATTTTCTACCTGAGCCTTCATCAAACTTTATTTCAAATTGATCATTTTCAAATTTTGGTAACTGACCAGTACCAAACATAGTATCTTCAGATGCAATTAATGGCGGTGAAATTTCTTTATAATCATTTTTAGTTATGTGTTTATCAAGCATAAAATTTGATAAAGCTCTCTCTAATAAAGCTAATTTGTCTTTAACAAAAACGAATCTAGATCCTGTTGTTTTTGTTGCTAGATCAAAATCAAGCATTCCAAGTTGCTCACCCAATTCATAATGAGATTTTGGTTTAAAACTGAATTCAGGAATAACGCCTGATTTCGATATTTCAATATTATCGTTTTCATCTTTTCCTTTAGGAACATCCCTGTGTGGAATATTTGGTATATTTGATAAAATTTTATCTATTTCTTTTTTGGTTTCTTTTTGTTCATTTGAAACTAAATCTAATTTTTTTGAAATATCTTTTGATTTTTGAAATAGAGTTTCATCTTTAGATTTTGATATATCTTTTTTTTCTTTTTCTAAATTTTCTTTTTTTTGAATTAGATTTCTATTAATTTCATCTAATCTTCTTAAATTGCTAATATCAATATCAATATTACGATTTTGTAGTAGAGTTTTGAAGTTATCATAATCTTTTCGGATTTCTTTTAAATTATGCATTATCTTTTTCTAAATTTTTATTTTCTATAAATTTTACTGAAAAAATTGATAATTCATATAAAATTAATAATGGAATAGCTAATCCTATTTGAGTAACTGGGTCAGGTGGTGTTAATAATGCAGCAGCTGCAAAAATAATTACCACTACATATTTTCTTCTTTGTTTTAAAAATTCAGAGTCAACAACTCCGACTCTTGCTAATAAACTTAAAATTACCGGTAATTGAAAACTTATTCCAAAGGCAAAAATTAATTTCATTACTAAAGAAAGATACTCATTTACTTTGGCTTCTAATTGAATAGGAAGACTTGTTGACAACCCAGAACTTTCAAATGATAAAAAAAATTTAATTGCTAGAGGCATAATCAAATAATATACAAGCATACCTCCTAGAAAAAAAAGTATTGGTGTTAATACTAAATAGGGAAGAATAGCTAATTTTTCATGCTTATAAAGACCTGGAGCAATAAATTTCCATATTTGCATGAGTATAAAGGGACAAGTAATAAAAAATGCAGTAAAAAATGATACCTTTAGGTAAGTTAGAAATGTTTCTTGAAGAGCTGTAAAAATTAATCTTCTTTCACTGCTATCATCTTTAACTGCTTCTGCAAATGGTTCTACTAAAAAACCATATATTTGTTCGGCATAAAAATAACAACATAGAAAGAAAATGAATAAAAATATAAAACTATGTATTAATCTTTTTCTAAGTTCAACTAAATGACTTACAAAACCACCTTCTTGATCATCATTATTAAATTTTGTTTTCATCTTTCTTGTCTTCATTTTTCTGAGCTCTTTGATCTTCTAAATCAATACTAGAAATTTCATTTTGCATATTGTTAATATATTTTTTAGTACTTCCAATCCAGGATCCTACTTTTTTAAGCATAATTGGGAAATCTTTTGGTCCTAAAACAACTATAGCCAAAGCGACTACAATTAGAATCTCAAACCAACCAATAGTGGGCATGTGATTTAATCTTTATCTTTTGTATCTTGATTATTTTCAGAAATATTTTTTGGCTCTGACTCATCAGTAACATCGGAAGCCATACCTTTTTTAAAACTTTTAATTCCTTTAGCAACGTCTCCCATCAAGCTAGAAATTTTTCCCCTACCAAAAAGTAAAACTACTAAAATTACTACAATCGCAATTTGCCAAATTCCAATGCTCATATTTAAGTTTATAACCTGTTTATAATTAATTTGAAAGTGAATTTACTTATTATTTTCATCGCCTAAAGTACTATTGAGCATTTCATCAATATTTGAATAAATATCCTCTTTTTTTTCATCTTGTTTTTCTTTATAAAATTTACCTGTTCCAAATAAAGCATTATCTATATTGCTTGTGTCAATTAAACCTGCAGCGCCAAGTTCATCGACAGTAGGTAAATCTGATAATTTTTGTAGATTGAAATGACTTAAAAATTCATCAGTTGTTATATATTGAATTGGTTTGCCCGGAACATCTTTCCTGCCACCAGGTTTTACCCAATTAAGTTCCATCAAAATTTCTAAAGTATTAGTACCAAATGCAACACCCCTTATTTCCTCGATCTCGGCTCTTGTAACAGGCTGATGATAAACAATAATCGAAAGTGTTTCTACCGCAGCTTTTGATAATTTTTTTTCTACTGTTTTTTCATGCTTCATCAAATTCGATAAATTAGGAGAAGTTCTAAAAGACCATTTTTTTGAAATACAAATTAGATTAATTCCACGATTTGAATATTCTCTTTGTAATTTTTCTAATGATTTTTCTATGTTAACTTTTTTAGATAATTTACTTTCTATAGTATCAACATCAAGAGGTTCGGCTGCAGCAAATATTATTGCTTCGATTTCCTTCTCTATAGAAGTTTGCTTGGAAGGGAAATTTACTATATTATTTTTTTTTGATACTTTCTTTTTGTCCATCAATTTTCCTTAATATAAACGTCGTCAAATAAGTTGTCTTGTTTAATTTTAAGATTTCCCTCTTTTACAAGTTCTAAAGAGCCTGCAAATAATCCCGCTTTACCTGTTCTTTTAAATCTTTTTCCATCTTTAAAATTTTTAGGTATTAAATCATTTAAATTTTTCCAATCGAATAAATTCCCATAAAAATTCTTAATTGTTTTGATGCCTTCTTCTGTAGTAAATACAGGTAATTTAGGAATATTGATTTTCTGAAAATCTTTTGTCATTAAAATAGATGAATAACTTTTAAGCAATTCATATAGAGATAATTTATACTCAGAACTATAAATGGACCTTATATTTCCTTTCATGCCTCTTGATCTTATTTCGCGACCTAATCTTTTTCTTTTTAACATTTGATCTGATAGTAAGCGTATCAATTCTAATTTCTTTAATTGTAGTTTCAGTTTTTCAGCTACCTCCTGGACTTTAAATTCTTCATCAGGATCTCCTGGTAAAAGTAATTTTGATTTTAAATATGCTAACCAAGTTGCCATTAAAAGATATTCAGAGGCTACCTCTAAATTTAAATCTTTTTTACCTGATATATAATCATTAAACTGATCTGCTAATTTAGTTATAGATATTTCCTCTAGATTAACTTTTTGAGCTTTTGCTAAATCCAACAATACATCAAGAGGTCCATTGTAATTATCTATATCGACTTTAAATAATGGCGAGTAAGATTCTGTCATTAAATAATATTAACTTATATTTTTGTAAAATTCTGATGTTTTTTTTATTATAAATGAATTCAATTTAGGCGAATTTTTCGCTACAATACGCATTTCTCTTAAATTTCCATTACAATGTAAAACTAAATTGCAACCAGCTCTAAAGGCTTTAATTGTGTTTTCCTTAATAGAATATTTTAGGCTTTTCATAGATAAATCGTCTGAAATTAAAATATTCTTAAATCCAATTTCTTTTCTAATTATGTTTATTAATTTTTTTGAATGAGTGACAGTGTTCGTAGGGTCTATTTTATTATAGATAACATGAGCAGTCATAGCAAATAAAGAATTCTTAGCTTTGAATGCCTTAAAATCATTTTTTTTCAAAAAATCATAAGATTTATTTATAACAGGTGTAAATTTATGGCTATCTACTTTTGAAAGGCCATGGCCTGGTATATGTTTAATTACCGTACCAATTAAATTCCTTCTATATAAATTGATACAAACATCACCTATTTTTGAAACTATTTTAAGATTACTTGAAAAAGATCTATTCCCAATAATATTAGAACTTCCTTTGTATCTTAAATCTAATACAGGTACGGTGTTTATATTGATTCCTAAACTTGAAAGTAAAAAGCAAGTCTTATCTATAAACAAGGTATAAAGTACATTAAATTTTTTTTTATCTTCATTATAAATGTTTCCGAAGTATTCTGATGTTAGATCTTTTAGTGAAATAAATTTTTCTAATCGATTTACCTTACCTCCTTCTTGATCAATCAAAATTGGATATTTATCATCTTTAAAAATTTTTCTTATTTTTCTTGTTAGATTCTTAATCTGGTTAAAATTAATTAGATTTCGTGAAAAAAGAATAACACCCCAAGGTTTGTATTTTATTAAAAATTCTACTTCTTTATTACTTAGATGTGTTCCTTTAACGCCTGTAATGAATGATCTTCGATTATTCATTTTTATTTATAAGGTTCCAAAAATAATAATTTTTCTTTTTTGTTGATTGTGTATTTTTAACGTATTCAATAATATTATTTGTATCGTTTTCTAAAATTGGTAAATTTTTTGAATATAAATCTATTTTTTTTTCAATATTATTGAATGATCGATAAGATTTTTTCTTGAATGAGTCTGAGAAATAGTACTTTGCCACAAAAAAAATAAAAAAAATAATTACAATAAAATAAATGAAATATTTGATCTCTTTAATCATTACATTTTATCGGGTGTTGAAACGCCGACTATATTCATTCCTGATTTAATGATGCTTGATATAACTTTTAAAAATACTAATTTGTCTTTTGTTATTTTTTTTTCTTTGTTAATAAATCTTTTCTCTGGATTATCTTTTCCTAAATTCCAATATGCATGAAATAAAGACGCTAATTCATTTAAATATATAGGGATTCTATGAGGTTCAAGTTTATTGCTGGCTGAATCGATACATTTAGGCCATTCGGCTGTTTTCTTTAAGATTTTAATTTCTTCATCTGAATAATTAAAATCAAATTCATCTATCTTGATTTCAGCATTCAAATCTTTATCCAAATGTCTAAATACCGAGGCTATTCTTGCATAGCAATATTGAACATAATAAAGAGGATTATCTTTAGTTTTTTCTATTACCGCATCAAAATCAAAATCAAGCTCTACATCACTACTTCTATTTAACATAATGAATCTTGTTGCATCTTTTCCTACTTCATTAATCAAATCGTCTACAGTTATATAATCTCCCTTTCTTTTAGACATTTTAAAAGGTTTTTTATCCTTTATAAGTTTAACTAATTGGCTTACTTTGCAAATCAATTTACCTTTTGAATTTGATAAAGCATCAACGGAGGAAGTAATTCTCTTTATATAGCCTGCATGATCAGCTCCCAAAATGTTTATCAAATAATCATATTTTCTATCCAATTTATTCTTATGATAAGCAACATCACTAGCAAAATAGGTCCAAGCACCGTCTGATTTTTGCAAAGCTCTATCTTTATCATCTCCAAAATCAGTTGATCTGAAAAGGAGCTGTTCTCGTTCTACCCACTTATTGTTATTTTCACCAGCTGGAGCTTTTATTTTTCCCGTGTAAACAAACTTTCTTCCCTTGAGAAAGTCAATAACCTGCTCTACTTCTTTATTAATAACTATTTTTTTTTCACTCACAAAATTGTCATGTCTAATGCCTAGACTCTCTAGGTTTTTTTTAATTAATCTTATTGCTTCTTCTATAGATAAATTCGTCAGTTCTTTAGATATTTTATCAAAATCACTAAAATCTATTTTCTTATTAGTATCGATAATATTTTGAGCAAAATTAATTAGGTAATCTCCAGGATACAAATCTTCGTTATTAAGTGGAAATGGTTCATTAAAAGCTATTTCTCGTATTCGAAAATATACAGATTTTGTAAAATTTATAATTTGATTGCCATAATCATTTACGTAATATTCTTTAGTAACTTTATGTTTATTAAATAATAAAATATTTGCAATTACATCGCCTAATATTGCACCACGACAATGACCTACATGTAAAGGTCCTGTGGGATTAGCTGAAACGAATTCGATTAAATAATCGTTCTTTTTTTCATTTTCATTTATTCCATATGTTTTTGTTTTTTTAATTACATGTTTTACAAAATTGGTCCAAAAAATTGGTTTAAACTTAATGTTAATAAAACCAGGTTTAATTGTTTCTATATTTTGAATCAGTTCATCGTCTTTTTTAATAGCCTCAGTTAATATCATAGCCAAATCAGTAGGGGATTTTTTATTAATCTTTGATAAGACCATTGCAATATTTGTTGAAATATCACTGTTAAATTTTGCAGGTGGTATTTCAGCAGTAATCCCATCAAGTTTATCGGGTAAAATTAAATTATTTTTTTTTGATAAATCAAATAAAATTTTTTTTATTCTATCTAAATATTGATCAAAAATATTCATTTAATGTTATTGTAAAGATTAATTGCATATCTATCAGTCATTCCAGATATAAAATCTGAAATAGCTCTATATTTATCTTTAAGTAGTTGGTTATTGGAAATAAACTTCTTTGGATTTTTATTAATCTGCTTAAATAATCTTTTGATAATTAGTTTGCCTTTATTATTTTTAACTAATACTTTTTTATTATTATACATATTTGTTTTTAAAAAATATCTTATTTCATTTTCAGAATTTTTAACCTTATCAGAAAATTCAACTATAAAAAAACTTGATTTGCTAACGTCTCTGTATGTTTTTATCTTATTATTTCTTAAATTTTTTTTTGTATTATCTATTAAATCTTTTATCATTAAATCTATTGAGTCTCTTATAATTTGATAAGTTGCAATTTTATAATTTTGTTTATTAATCTTCTTATTGTATTTTTTGTAAATATCTTTAAAAAAATTAATTTCAACTAACTCCTCAAGTCTAAATAAATTAGCATTTATTCCATCTTGTATATCGTGATTATTATAAGCTATATCATCAGAAATAGACGAAATTTGTGCCTCTAAAGATGGGTATGTTTTAAAATCAATCATATTTTTAAAATTTTTAATACCAATTAAACTATTTACTAAATCTAAACCCATGATGGGACCATTATGTTTTAAAAGTCCCTCTAAAGTTTCAATCGTAAGATTTAATCCATTGAATTTTAGATATTTGTTTTCTAAAAACATAATAATTCTCAAAGTTTGTAAATTGTGATCGAAACCACCATAATTGCTCATACATTCATTCAAGGCATCTTCACCTGCATGCCCAAAGGGGGTGTGTCCTAAATCGTGAGCAAGACTTAAAGTTTCAGCTAGGTCCTCGTTCAAATTAAGATATCTAGCAATTGATCTGGCTATTTGAGCAACTTCAATTGAATGTGTTATTCTTGTTCTATAGTGATCCCTTTCTGTATTAACAAAAACTTGTGTTTTATGTTTTAGTCTTCTGAATGAGGCACTATGAATTATACGATCTCGGTCTCTTTGAAATGGTGATCTATATTTTGATGAAGATTCCGCGTAAATTCTTCCTCTACTTTTAAATAGACCAATCTTTGAGTATTTTTTCATCCTTTAAAATAAATAATTAAGTATTATATTAGTAATAACAGTGATCAATAATGATAAAAGAAATTAAATTTACTGATAAAGCGCTAAAACAGATCAATAGTCTGTTGTCTAAAAAAAATAAAGGTTCTTTTTTTAGAATCGCTATCAAAGGAGGTGGATGTTCAGGGTTTCAATATGAGTTCACTTTCGATAAATCAAAAACTGAAGATGATTTAAAATTTGAAAATATTTTAATAGATAAAACGTCTGCAGATCTTCTAAAAGGCTCAGAAATTGATTATGTGTCAGAATTAATAGGTGAACAATTTAAAATTACTAATCCACAAACAAAATCTTCGTGTGGTTGTGGTGTTTCATTTTCTCTTTAAATGATCATTTCATCGTGGAATGTTAATTCGGTACGTGCACGTATTGAAAATATAAAAAGTTATCTTCTCAAATATAAGCCAGATATTTTAATGATGCAGGAAATTAAAACGGAAGACATAAATTTTCCTTATGATGATTTTTCTTCTATGGAGTATGAAAGTCATGTATTTGGACAAAAAAGTTATAATGGAGTTGCAATCATTTCTAAAGGAAAATTAAAGAATATTAGAACAGACTTAATTAAAGATAAGTTAAAACAATCAAGAATTATTTCTGCAGAGATTGAGTATAAGAAAAAAATTATTCAATTAATAAATATTTATACTCCTAATGGAAACCCAGTCGATACTGAAAAATATGATTATAAAAAAGATTGGATGGATAAATTAATAAAACAATTAAAGATATTGTCTAAAAAAAATTCAAATATAATACTTGCAGGTGATTTTAATGTAATTCCAGCAGCTGAAGATGTTTATAATGTAAAAAGTTTTGAAGATGATGCTTTATATAGATTAGAGATAAGAAAAAAATTTAGAGAAATGATTAATTTAGGTCTAAACGATGTTTACAGACATTTTAACGAAACAAAAGAAGGTTATACATTTTGGGACTACATGAGAGGTGCTTGGCAAAAAAATAATGGTATGAGAATAGATCACTTCTTAGTATCAAATTCTTTAATCGATCAAGTTAAATCTATAAATATTAATAAAGACCCAAGAGGAAGAGAAAAGCCTTCTGACCACACTCCAATAGAAATTAAATTAGCTTAACGATTTTATTTTATTAACTAATTCCTGGTTAATATTACGTGGACCTTTATTTTGTCTGTTTTTATGTCTTCTTTCACCAGGCAATCTAACTTCGCCCATTGATTTCATTTTATCAAAGAATTCATCTGCATGTTTTTGCCAATTAGTTCCTGCAGTTTTATCTGGTGATATCGCTAGGATAAATTCACCTCCACTTGGTGGACCACCATCATTGTTATCCTTAGCAGCTGTTTCAAAACTAAAATTATCACCAACTAAAGCACCAGCCATTAACTCAACCATCATTGCAATCGCTGAACCTTTGTAGCCGCCAAAAGGAAGTAAAACTCCACCATCTGCTATTGCACCTGGATCAGTTGTTTCTTTACCGTCTTTAGTTAAACCAGTACCAAGTGGAATTTTGTGCCCTTCTCTTTTAGCAACTTGAACTTCACCCATTGCCATCGATGCTGTTGCCATATCATAAACAACTGGAGTTTTTCCAGGTCGAGGCCATGCAAATGAAATTGGATTTGTTCCAAACAATGGTTTAATTGCTCCAGCAGGTGCTACTGCAGGCTTGTATGAGGTACATGCAAAAGCAACTAAACCTTCTTCGGCTAATTTTTCTGTCTCAGGCCACATCGCAGCCATGTGATGAGAATTATTTATTGCAAGAACTGCTACACCATTTTCTTTTGCTGCTTTTGATAATTCTGGCAAACCCTTATTTAAAACTACAGGTGCTAAACAATTATTTCCTTGAACTTTGACTACTGATGCTGAA
>Ga0181402_1000830_pt1 | contig 11470 bp, 6 predicted proteins | sample 25SPOviralmetaG_FD_130131 | JGI IMG/M metagenome (GOLD analysis project Ga0181402, IMG submission 130131) | Marine viral communities from the oligotrophic San Pedro Time Series (SPOT) site, San Pedro Channel, CA, USA - 25 SPOT_SRF_2011-08-17 | ecosystem: Environmental > Aquatic > Marine > Strait...
AACCAAGAAGCCAAGATAGCTTATATAAACGAGCTAGCGGACAACATAGGCAGTAATCTTGACGGAGTAACTCCACCACCAAGCGCAAAGGCAGAAGTTGAAACTGTAGACTCGTCAGAGCTTACACAGAGCCAATTAAACGAAGCCCTTACTGTAGCAAACGATACAGAAATTACAGGTTTCGTAGACGATGTAAAAGATGTTGAAGATGTTGAAGAAGGAGGCTTACCCGACGGACGAGAGCAAATTGGTAAGTACTCTATTAGTAGTGCTGTAGCAGCACAGTTTAAACAGAACACAGGAAAAGACTTAACTGAAGAAGTTATAGCTGCGCGTATAGGTCAACTTGCTAACGCTAGAAATGTATTGGATCGAGCTAAAGAACAAAACTTAGAAGATTTTGAAATAAAAGAACTAATGAAAAGACCCGGTGCGCCCCCAGCACCTGAGACCGGGTTTGCAGATATACAAAAAACAAATCAAGAAACACCTTTATCACGTGGTTTTCTAAGCCGTATTTCTGCAATGCAGAAGAACAGAAAAAATTTATCAGGTGCTGCGGGGAAAACAGTATCTTATTTTCTAACAGGTAAAACACAAAACGTAACGGCAGACCCCACCGCAGGGTTGTTTGATCTTGCCTATGATGTAGCTACTGATCGAGCCACTACTGAAGCAGATATAGAAGCTAGACGAGCAACGCAAGAAAACATACCTGCTACTGAAGAAATTAAAGAAGTTATGGGTAAGGATAGACAAGGCAAAAATTTAAAAGCTTTGCAACCAGTAAGAACACCGGCACAACAGAAAACAATTAACGAAGCTGCTACTTATTTTAGAGACATTGCAGACCCTGAAACTAACGCACGGTTTGACAACTTAGTAGAAAGTATTAAGCAGCGCCATCAAGACGGCATTATAGAACAAGCGCGTTCTGTGCGGTTAGCAGAGTCTTCTACACAAGATGTCGATACTGAAGTGTCACCGGACGAAAGAGAAGCCCGTGCCAAGGCTTTGGAAGACGCAGCTCAAGCTCAAGCTAAAAGCGAAGTTACAACCTTTAAGGTAGATCCAATAGAGTCAGAGGGCGCTCCTGACTTTAGAAAACAAGCTGAGGAAACTGTTCGTAAAGAACTAGGTATAAAACAAAGGCCACGCAACAAAGATAGGCGGGCAGCCTATGATAGTAGGGTCGAAGCCGAGACTAACCGACTATTAGATGAAGCCCAAGCTGATTTTGAAAGCACGACTTCAGAAAGAATAAATCAACAAATGGAAGATCAGGGCATAGTCGCTCCTGATATTGAGACTAAGTACAAAGGAAAAAACATAGACCCGGAAGTTGTAGCTATTGCCGAATCGGGCAACTTACGTATTTTTACCGACGAGTTACTTAGTGGACTCCCTCAAGAACTACAGGGCATAGTGCGATTCATGCGTAGGCTAGCTAGTGCTACTAAAATACAGATAGCGCCTATTGAGGGTGGACGTCCTGGTAGATACGATGCGGACACTGACACAATAACTTTAGACCCAGAGAAAGGACTGAACACAGGTATATTTTTTCACGAGCTAGCACATGCAGCGTTAGCCCGTAGGATAGCTGATCCTAACTCTGAGATTGCCAAAGAGTTTTTTAACTTTTACTCCGTTATACAAACCCAAATGGGTGATGCCTATGTGGGCACGGACCTCCAAGAGTTCGTAGCTGAGTTGTTTGAACCTACCGCCAAAGGTAATGAGCTTAGGCAATTACTACAAGAGATTAAACCCCCAAAAGGCAAAAGTCTTTGGGACAACATACTAGATGCGATATTAAGGTTGTTTGGCGTTAAGGCAGACGAGAACACAAATGCTTACAACGTGTCTATAGAATTTATAAACGGCATACTAAACTTTGAACCTGAAGTTGAACCCCCTCCGTTAGCACAAGTTTTCTACGCCAACGCAAGCCCTGATGTTGCAGCTAAAGCAGAGATAAACAGTAACCCTTCTTTTTCAAAACGTAAATTTAACCAACTTATGGATAAACTAAACTCTGATTCGTTAAGAGTAGGGGCTATGGGTTTCTTACGTTTAGACAATCTTATGGAGCTGTATGGAGATACTCTAAAAGGTATAAAGAAAATTATAACTAACGTAGAACTTCGTCAGGGGTATCAAGAGCGAGAGATTGAAGCAGCGAATAAAAAGTTTAACGCAATGCTTGCAGTGGCAGACAAATTTAAAGTGCAAACAAAAGCTATGGCTAAAATGGCTGTTGACGCTAGGCTTGCACGAGTTGACTTACTTGATCCGAACTTTGCAAAAAACAACAAATTAAAACCCGATCAAGTAGCGGAGTTAAAAAGGCTTAAGGCTATATATAATACGCTCCCAAAAGAAGTTCAAAACGTATACAAAGTTATGCGTAATGACTTCGACAATATGTATAAGCAGTACAAAAAAGAAGTACTAGATAACATAGCAGACCCCAACCTTAGAGCAGAGTTAAACAAAAAATTTGGCGAAGAACCGCCTATAGCTGGGTACATACCCGCCCGTCGTTATGGAGAATTTGTCTTAAATTACGTAGACAAAAAAACAGGTAAGTGGACGTCTACTTCGTTTGAGTCCAGAAGGCTAAGAGATGAAGAAATAAAGACTTTAGGGTTAACACCCCGTGCAGACATACAAAATGTTGTAGACGAAGACAATTCTGCGGACTACGCTGACGCTAAAGAAGCACAAACAAAATTGCAAGCGGGTGAGTATACAGTTTTAGATAGTATAAAGAAAACAACGAACAGGACACTTCCAGGGCAAGGTTTTGTTGCTGATCTTATGGCGGCTATAAGGCAAGACGGAGCACAACAGGGTTTAAGTGAAACGCAAATTAAGAACCAAGTTGATACGGTATATGAAACCTACCTTGATCTTTTTCCAGAGTCCTCCATAGCGCAAAGCTTTAGAAAAGCAAAAGATATACCGGGTATGTCTGAAGACATAATTCGCGTCTACGGTGACACAATGGTTAAGTGGGCACGGAAGATGGCAGATATTAAGTACAACGGTAAAATACAAGAAGGCTTTGACCAAGTAAGAAAAGAGGGACAAAGAGTAAATAACGACTCAGATAATCCAAATAAGCTTCGTATTTATGCAGCCGCAAAAAGCATTGCCGACAGAAACGCGCACACTATAAATCCTACTTTTGGTGATTTGGCTAAGGCTTCTACTACCGGCAGTTACGTTATGTTTATGACGGGTAACATATCTTCGGGCGTTGTAAACCTTAGCTCTATTCCTCTTCTTACCTTCCCTATTTTATCGGGTAAGTTTGGTGGACCTAAAGCTGCAGTAGCTCTAACTAAAGCAAGCAGAGTTGCTGTAATAGATATACTCAAAACAGAAGGTGTTCCTGGTTGGGCAGATAAGAATTACGAAGGTGGCAGGTATGGCCCTCTATATAAAATACTTGAAGCGCATGGGCAGCTTAGACATACGTTAGCACGAGAAGTACTAGAAGGTGCGCGTCAAACTAGTCAGCAGTACAACGGGTTAGGCGCAAAGATGTTAAATCTTCTTTCCATGCCTATTGAAAGGACAGAGCGATACAACCGCACTACAACAGGTATAACTGCGTTCGATTTAGCATTAGACAGTGGTATGTCCCCCGATGCAGCGGCTGAATACGCCTTGCGTATAGTCAAAGATGTTAACACCTCCGGTATGTCTTCTACTGCACCTAAGTGGATGCAGGGAGATATTGGGCGTGTAATGTGGACGTTTAAAGGTTTTATCTGGCAAAGTTCTTACGTAACAGCAAAAGCTTTTGTAGACTCAATTAAAGGCGCTCCAGACAGAACACGTAGAGAAGCTTTTAGGCAACTTCTTTACACAATGGGTATGAGTTACGGTGTAGCGGGTGCGTTTGGAATGCCGTTCTTTGGCGCTATATCTGTTTTAGTAAACATGGTAAACAACTTGTTAGGCGATGACGAAGAACCGTTTAACTTGCGCCGTGAGATGATGATGGTAATGCCTGAGTCAGTTACTAAAGGACCACTTAACTATTATCTCAACTTAGAAATATCTAACAGAGCTAGTGTTGCTAACGGCATATTGTTTAGGGAAGATCCTTACGAAATAGAAAAGTATGGCTACCTGCAATCTATGGCATTGCAAACGTTTGGTCCTTTAGGAAATTACGTCCTTGATGCGCCTTATAAGCTAGGACTTATGGCTAACGGTGAATTTGAAAGGGGCGTGGAAGGTTTACTACCAAGCTGGGCACGTAATGGTCTTAAGACTATGCGTTTTGCAAGAGAAGGAGCTAGAACAATAGACGGACGGCCTATAGATGAAGACATAAGTGGTTATAATTTGTTCATGCAAGCACTAGGGTTTTCTCCTGCTAACGTATCTAGTCTGTATGAAACTAGAGCTTTAAGTAAGCAGTACGAAAGCCAAGTCTTAAAGCGGCGTTCAAAGTTGTTGCAGAGGCGATACTTAGGATTAACTACGGGTGACTCTGAGTTGCTTAGTGAAACCATGCAAGACATATACGAGTTTATGGCTCTTTACCCAGAGCTTATGACTCCAGATACATTAGGCCGTTCAATTAAATCCCGCACTGCTCAAGAGCAAGAGTATGTAGCGGGTATTCGGTTTAACAAAAGTTTCTTCAGGAACTTAACGCCATTGTTTGACAGACTGGAAGACGTTAACTACTACGGGGCACTCTAAACTCTCCATATGCGAATGCCCCGCACTTTGTCCTCTATTGTTATCTTACTAACTACTTTGTAGTTAAATCGTTTAGTCTCTGCCACCAAAAGTTTTTTAACGTCTTTTGGTTCAAGGCAAGGTATAAAAAAAGATGAACCTTTTTTAAACTTCTTCCAGTTGATCTGGTAATTCACTTTCTCTATCTGCATTTTCTTTTATTTGCTCTACAATGTTAGACATATCAATAAACTCAGGATGCGCTGCGTTGAATATCAAACAGCGTTGTGAAGGTGTAGTTATTGCCATACCTTTAGACATTCGTTTGTTATCAGTCTTTATGTATATACCTTTTGTTTTTAAATCCTCTTTAAAGGATTCGTAGTCTGTCTCGTCTTTGCTTAACTCTGCCCTTAATAGTTTTACTGGGATAAAAAGTAACTGTGTGTCAGGCTCGAGCCTCATAACAAGGTTTCCGTAAGTAGGAGAGTGTTCCGGTGTAAATTCCTTTTGACTACGTTTATCTAGTTTACCATTTACAACAAGTAAGTTTCTTAGATTAGCAGAAATAAAACCACCTAACACAGACACATAGCTGTCTACGGGAGCAATAGTATTTTTTCTTAGCTTCTTTATTATCTTAGTCGCAGCGATATATATACGGTGCATATCAAAATCTATAATACCAAGTATATCTGAAGCAATGATCCCTGCTGCTATGTTAGCCGCCACAATCGCTGACCAATTCCGTTCACGAGATGTTAGACGCAACTCTTTATCAATCTTTTTTTGTATTTTACGCACATCCCTTTTTACTTTATCTAAATTGGCTATGACGTACTGTATAAATGGTACGATAGCGTGCCCATAGTTAGCGTTAAGTTGATGGTCAAACATCTGTTTGCCTTTTGTTGTAGATATGATGTTAGGGTCAACATAATCAACATGGAATTCTATGATTCGCATGATCTCGCCATCGGGCAGGCTTTTACCCACATATAGTTTTTGGTAAAAAGAAGAGTTAGAAGTACTTAAAGTTATATTACGCCACGTGGTATCATTTTTTCGGTTAGCGTTAGCTGTGTTTGTGCCTTTATCTTTTCCTTTCCCTTGCGATACTTCATAAGCAAAGTCACTGACTTGCTTTGAGTCCATGTTACTAAGTTCGTCTACAGTGTTTATTACATTGTTTAATATGCCTAGTTTGTTTACTCGCGCTACTGCTGTGTCTTTAGGGTTACCTAACAACGCTTCAGGTTCACCGTATATGCTGTTCGCCATGCGTAGTACAGTAGTCTTACCTGTACCAGCGTTCTTATGCACCAGGTTTATGATTGCTCCTTTTTGACCAGTAAGCTCTAGGAGTGGAGAACCAAATCCTGACAGTGCAGCAAACGCCTGAATTTCTAAACCTTTTGCATTGTATAAGTTAAATACTTCTTTCCACTTATCTAAAGTACCACGCGGTTCAAAATAAGGTGTGTATGTTCTAGTTATTTTAGAAGCCGGTGTGTGGTAAACCCCGTCCACAGTTATCTCCCTTTCTCCGACAATAAACTTACTATGGTTATCGGCCCATCCAAATTGAGTTCTCATTATGTCTGCTTTCCTTTTTGTCTGTAGTATTTGAATAGTCCTAGTAACATATTCCGCTAAAAGATTAGCGTTAGCACTACCAGTAACTACGCCGTAGTGAGCAAGGGTTCTAAGTAGTAAGCGTTTTTCTAAACTCTCGTTAGGTACAGTAAACTCAATAACCCCATCGTGCGGAGAATGGAATCTAAAAACAGATACAAACCCTTCTTCTGAGTCCCACATTTGCTTCTTTATATATAGGTCATGTTCGTATACAAGCTTAGGATCTTCACCCTGCATCTTGTACACACCCCCTTTCTCGCCCCTAAAGTAAGGCTCAAACTTATTAATAGGGCTTGTGCGATCTTTCTTTACAACCTGCCCCAAGTTGTACGGTCCTTTTATTTCTTTACTTTTTTTGTGGACGCAACCGTCACAACCTTTAGGGTTGTTTCTTTCAAACTCTTCGCAAGAATGCGCTCCTTTTATACCTATAATCTTTCTCTCTACGGCGTGAAAATTGTAGTCAGGATGACCTTGAGATATGGTATGTATAGCTTTGCTACCGTCTTGGCAGAACTTAGCTACAGAAAGAGCGTTAAACCACCGAGGTTCAGACAGAGTTGCACGGTTCATAAGACTGTCTTTTAATTGTAAACAAGGGTCTTGCCTACTAATTATTTTAGAAAATTTATAGTCTTGATTTTGTGCAAGTAGTTTTTGCAACGGGTCTAAAACAGTTTGAACGCTTGGTTTTTTTACCACCGCGTCTGAATTTACGTTTAACAATTCACGTATGGTGTCAGGTGCGTGGCGTTCGGGTGCTACATTAATTACCTTTACTAACCTAGGTGTAGCTTTCTTTTGATTATATGTGCCTGGTACTCGTAGTATACGAGCAGGGTCAAACACATTTGGATCGGCATAAAATTTTTGAGTGACGCATATTTCCTTTAGCCGTTGAGCTATAGGTATCCATTTTTCTGTAGGCACCTCTTCGGTAAAAGCCCAGTAGACATGTAAACCATATCCTGAATTCACTATCGTAGGTTCGGGTAAATCCACAACCCCACAGAACACCTTCAACGCTTTCGCGCCTTCTGCTTGACTAGCGTATCCCTTTGGTAAACCCGTAGAAGGTTCTATCTCTTCTGCTTTGCCCGCACCGCAATCGATGTCAAGCCATATAGCTCCGAGGGACTCTACGTTGTCTACTTTTCTGTTGCCTTTCTCCTTTAATTTACCTAAAGCAAAATAGACATCTGTGTTTTGCTCAGAAAATTCTTCGGATATTTCGTATGCTGTTTCTAAACTATTAGTAAACTTTGGTATAAGTTTACCGTCTTTCATGCCGATCACATTATATATGCCGCCTCTGGGGACGACGTAATCTATGAGATCGAAGGTTTGCATTATTTATACTCTTTTATTAACGCTTCTATGAAAGGTGTAAGCTCATTGCTAGGCTCGTGCATACCAATAAACCAGTTATATACAGTCTGCCTACTAACCCCCAACTGGGAGGACAACTCAGCAACGGGCATGTCGTGCTTAATACATACCCTGCCAAGTTTAACCCCCAGAAGAGATTGGTCAGCTTCGCGGTTAAGACTGTCGATCCGTGTCGTATAACCATAGCTCATTAGTCATCACTTCCCCATGACGAAATAATATCTTCTATGTCGTCATCATCTTCTTCAACAATGTCTTTTTTCTTTTTGCGTTTGACTGGTTCTTTTATAGGTTCCTCATCTTCGTCGTCAAACGGATCAGGTTCAGAGGTAGTCGAAGATTCAAACCCATCATCAGAATCATCTGCAGTAAACGGACTAGACGATCCTTCTCTTTCGTCTGCAGTAAACCCATCTTCTTCTACTTCAAATGGAGACGCTGGCTTGTAAGGTATGTACTTCTTAACCTGTACACCGCGTAGCCTAAGTGATACACCACCACCGTTCATTTTGTAAGGAAAAAATTCGACTGCTATACTTACTAGACTACCTGTAGTAAGTTGAAACCCTGGCTCTAAAACTTTGTTCTTCGAGTCGAATTGTTCTATAGATGTTGAGTTGCCACTGTATGCAGCTTTTAGACTAGTCTTACCTATAAAAGTTCCATCGTCTTGCTTTTTAAATTTTACTTTTAGTTTTTGATTTTTAGGAAACGAGCTATCTGCTGCACACTTTTCCTTCCAAGCCTTTTCCATTAGCCCATGTATTTCTTTGGCTTGTTTTTCTTCCATTTTAAAACTTAGATCGTAAGATGCCCCGTCTTCCATTGCATCACACGGTACACTTCTACCTTGTGCGTCATCCCATTTGTAGGGTTTGTCTATACGTGGGTACTGTGCAACTACGTCTTTAATTACGTGAGTTGGGTTTGCCATATCTTGCTCCTTAAAAGGGTTTGTTTCTGCAACTTGGTTTAGTTGCTGTATGTTTATAAGTTCATCCTCGGCAAGAGGTCGAACCGGTTTAAAGTACATTTTGTAAAAGCTACGATGCTGTACAAAATATATCTGGGTTAGCACATTACCGACGTGCTCTCGGTTACGCTCAAGATGTTCTATGTATTTATACAAGTTCATCTTGCTGTCTTCTTTTGAAAATAAACTTAACCCGCCTAGCCTAAGTTCATAAAGAAAATCTGTTTCAGGAAAAGCAACTTTAATATTAGTAAAGTACTTACAAGCTGCTCCACCTTTGTTCTGTCCGGCCTTTATAGATTTCGAGCAATCCATACAACGACTAGCCTGCACATTGCCTTCAAGCACTCCGTTATCTGGAAAGTCGCAGTCAAAAGACCAACATACTAACTTGTCGTCTTTGTAGTAGTTTCTTGATAGCTTACCGCTATCCACTATTACAACTTCTATAAAACGCAGGGGCTCGTATGTTGTAGGATGTATGAAACACCCTTCTTGCGTTTGCAAACGTTTCATTTTTTACGTGGTTTAAGTACAGTAATAGTATGTTTTCTATTTACCTGTAAACCTGGAGGTGCTACATCCGGGTTAGCTTCTAAAAACTCCCGCATGTTTGTGTTGTGAACACGTTTTTCTAGTAAGTGTAAGGCGTCATTGTCTTTAAGAAACTCGTGCATCTTGTCCCAATCACTGGGCCAGTAGCTAGTATGTACCCTACGAGAAATAGTCCCAGCGTGTGTCTTTAAGCTGTCTAAGTTTTGGTCCTCACAAATCTTCAACATCTTCTGATTAATCTTATCTTGCTGAACTTTAATTTCTTTTATCTCATCTTCTTTAACTTTTATAGCTTCGCGCATCTTAATATAAATTTCGGTCAATTTGTCCGGCGTCTCTTTCATACTGTCGCTCCTTGTTAGGGGGAGAGCCAGTTTAGCAAACACTTTTACATTGTCAAGTATTTAATTCTTGTTTATACAAATCGATTATCTTGTGGTGATGATCTACCTTAGACCGCAACATATTGTACAAGCGTGTCTCAACTTCACTACCGCGTATATGTACAACAGTCATTGGGTTGTGTTGTCCCGGCCTGTCAATACGAGCGTTGGCTTGTAGGTACGTCTCTACACTGGTGACGGGAGAATACCAAATAACAGTATTAGCAGCGGTTAAAGTTAAACCATGTGACGCGGCTTGAGGCTGAATGACAAGCACTTGAACTTTATCCGTCTCTTGGAAGTCTTTGATTATTTCACTTCGCCTATTAACTGTTACTTTACCTGAGATTACTTTGCACGGTATTTTATTTTTTGTTAAGAACTCTTCTAGCAGTTCTATAGTATGAGTAAAAGGCACAAACACCAGGACTTTGTTAGACGCTTCATCAATAGCTTCTTTGATTACTTTTAACCTACTACTTACATCAAACTGAATAACTTCTTTGTCGTCTGAATAAACTGCCCCGCCTGATATTTGCAGGAGTTTGTTTAAGTTAGTAGCAGCATTGACCGAAGTAACTTGCTCTCCGTCTGCTTGCATAGTCATGCGGTCTTTTAAAAGTTTGTAATACGCAGCCTGTTGTTTAGTAAGAGGAGCTTCTCGTTCTACATAAGTAAGTGGAGGAAGGTCTAAACACTGGTCTTTCTCAAAGCGAATAGCTGGCTGTAATACCTCGTGTACTATTTTGTCAGCGTCGGGTTTAGGTCGCCATATGAACTGTGAGACTTTTTGCATAACCTTGTCTCTGAACTGCCCGAAATATTTAGGTGCGTTCTCCGGGTTGACTAACTTGGCTAAACCAAAAGCATCTACGGGTGATTGAGCTGCTGGCGTACCAGTAAGCATCCAAAGCCATGGTGTATTAGCGGTTATGTCACGCAGTGTTTTCCATCTGTTAGTCTGTGCGTTTTTATACGCATTAGCTTCGTCCACTACAATCATGTCAAAGCCGCCCTTCATAATTTCTTCTTTGACTACCGCTACTCCATCAAAGTTTATAATGACAAACTCAGACCCGGCTTCGATTATTTTCTTTCGTTGTGTAGAAGTACCGTGCGCTACAGAACAAGTACGGTGCATAGCAAATTTAAATAAATCTTCTTGCCATGCTGATTTCATAATAGATAGAGGGCATATTACCAATACCCTGTTAATTTTGTTCTGCTGCATCAGGTAATCCACTGCCCATATTACGCTAGCAGTTTTACCTGTACCTTGTTCGTTAAAACAAAAAGACTTTTTATGTAAAGTCAAAAACTCAGACGTTTCTTTTTGGTGAGCAAAAGGTTCATACCTACCCGTGAATTGATAGTCACGCGTCATGGGAGAAGGTATATCTTTTACTTTTAACTTGGCAAGTAGTTGAGCTTCTTGCAACCCCCACGGTATAGCTATCTTGTAAACACCCTCGGCCTCCTCTAAAATTTTATAGTTACTTGCCTCTTCCGTTACTAGGTGAGGCCGTCTAGTTTTTAATACGATAGCCCTATCATTAATTATCTTCATGCTTTAGACGTCTTCTTTTTACGTTCACGTTTACTAGTTTCTGAAACTAAATTCCCTTTAGAATCACGTTTAAAAGAACGATTGCGACTGGCTGTTTCTACTCTAGTACCATCAGAGTTCTTACCACCTTTGTCTATAGCTTTCTTGTGTGCTACGTCTTTACCGTCGCCTTTGGTAACCTTGCCCTGTCGTGTCGCTTTGCGTCGAGCAGCATTACGTTTTGCACGGTTCTTCTTTTGCTCTTCTGTACCCTGATAT
>Ga0181402_1000836_pt1 | contig 11449 bp, 13 predicted proteins | sample 25SPOviralmetaG_FD_130131 | JGI IMG/M metagenome (GOLD analysis project Ga0181402, IMG submission 130131) | Marine viral communities from the oligotrophic San Pedro Time Series (SPOT) site, San Pedro Channel, CA, USA - 25 SPOT_SRF_2011-08-17 | ecosystem: Environmental > Aquatic > Marine > Strait...
GAGTCACCAGAGAAACCAGTCTGTGCTTCAGAGTGCAGAGCCTCATCAGAATCAGTAACAGCACCCTTACTGGTCTTGTACTTGGACTTCATCGCAAAGATGAGACCAGTAGGACCAGTCATTGGCTGTACACCACACAGATCGTATGCGATCAGGTTTGGCATAGCACGACGAACGAGCGAAATCAATACTGGATCAAAGTTATCAACTTTACCAGTGTCAGTTCCATACTCATTAAGCATGCCAAAGGAAGCTTGACCAGCTTCTTCACGCATTGCTTTTTCTTGGTTTTCAAGGATTGCCGCAGTTACTTGCTTGCGGTAATGATCGGAAATAGGTCCAGCGCTTTCTTCGTTAAGTACTGGAGCCCACTTTTTTACGAGATTGTCGTAAGATACAGGAGCTTGCATTTTCTGTATACCTTCCTAAATTATTGTTTTGCAGTTCTTTGGATTGCAGTAACGTAACGAGACATAGATTCAGAAACTTCTTCTTCTTCTACTTCCTCAATTACATCTTCACCTACAACCGATGGGGTCTTCTTTGTGAAGTAAGATTCTTTGATAGTAGATACTTTCTGTGCGAAAGTTTCTTCATCTTCAAAATCTACATCTTCTGCTAGAGTTTTCAACTTCTCTACCTGTGTCTCAGCAAGATCACGGGAATGCTCACGAATGATTGCATCACGCTTGAGTTCTTCCAGTTCACCAGACATACCGATAGATTGTTCTGTGGTTTCGTTAAGTTTTTCTTCAAGATCGTTAACTTGAGTTTGCAGTTCATCTACAAGATCAACTTTAGACTCAGGAACGTCAACGTATGCTTCTGTAAAGAGGTTCTTAAGACCCGACATGAAGTCTTCTGCCAGTTCTGCACGCAGACCAGACTCGATAGCCAGTTTGTTTTCTTCCATGAACTTTTCTACAACGTAGTTCAGGTATCCATCAATCTGCTCTACCATTTCCTCACGGGTGGTTTTAAGTTCTTCATCAAATTCTTCTTGAAGTTCAGATTCGATGCGGGATACTTCCTCAGACACCTTAGACTTAACGGCAGCTTCTACAATAACTGCTGCTTTGTCTTTAAAGGTTTCAGAGAGAGTTGCTTCAGATTCTACCAGAGCATTCATGTCAGCAGTTACATCAACATTTACTGCTGCAACTTTTTCATGAATTTCATCTGTATCAACATCTTCTGCGTCTACATCTTCTTTCATTTTCATGGCATTCATCATTTTGCCGTAAGATGCCTGAAGATCAGTCTTCTTCATCTTACTCATTTCGCCATACATAGCATTGATCATGCCTGCTTTTGTTCCGGGCATTTTGTCTGCTGGTTGAGCCTTAACAGCCTCACCACCGGGAACTTTTGCTTTGCCTTTGACTGCCTTAGCAGCAGCGCCAACAGAAGCGATAGCAGCCGCTGGAGTTTCTACTCCATCTTTTGCTTCAGACACTTCTTCTGCTTCTACAGATTCTTCGGAAGTTTCTTCCTCAATAACCTCTTCAACAGATTCAATGTCTTCATACATTTCTTGATCGGACATTTCTATCTCCTATTAAAGATTAATCTTAGAGAGGAAATTTTTAAACTCCCGAATCTCAACCGCAGAACGGTCAGACCTAGAAGCATTATTAATTTCAGTCTCAATTTTTTCAAGTTCTTGAGCTTCCAGAACACCATTGTTCCAAATCCACTCTACACCTTCCATAATCCCATCAACGAAAGCTGACGGTGCAGAAGGGTCTTGCACGATGTCTACAGTGCTAAGAACAAAGTCTTTACCGACCATGTTCACACCATTTCTCTGCTCAAGAGTTCCCATACCACGAGTCGAAACACCTAGCTTAACTCCACCATCTAAGAGACCTTTAACAATCTGTCCATTAGGTGTGTCAAGGATAAGCGCTTTACCCATCACATCATTACCGTTCCACTTGAGTTCGGTGATACGATGGGATACTTTATCTAAGTTAATGATAGGACCAGCTGGATGATTTAACTCACCTACTGCACGTTGTGTGCGCACCTGTTCCGTATCATACTTAGAAACTGCATTCTCCAAGATTGCTCTTGGATAAATTCTACCATTTCGGTTCTTTTGTTCAGCTTGGGCAAAAATACCTTCGATTACATAATTCTTACCGCCGCCTTCTTTGGCTTCGATAATGTATTCAACATTTTCTGTATGTTCTGTAATCAGTTTCATTTGAAAATTCCACCTTGACCAATTCTTTTGCCACCTAACTTAGAAGAGCTTGCTCCACCGAGGTTGCCCTTACTCATCATTTGACCAAAATTTCGGGCAGACTTCATAGCCTCCCGTTCGTTCTCTTCAGTGTCAACAGTCTGATTATCATACATGATATGGAAAGTATTATCTTTCTTAGTAATCATGACTTCACCACCCTTAGTGTCTAAGACCTTAACAATCTTATGACCTTTAGGGGCAATGTTGAGACTAAATTCTTTAAATGTCTTCATCTGCTTCTGCTTCTGTTGCAACATTATCAGGAGCATTATTAAAAACTTTGGAAGCTACTTCAATCTTCTGGTCATTCAACCTAGTCGTAAGTTTGTCGTTAAGCAACTCAGAGAATTGCTTTTCTGCCTCAACAAAATTCTTAGTAGTAACATTATTTAAAAAATCAACGATTTCAGTCATTTGTTTGCCTCAATAAAAATTTATCAATATTATTTATAATAATTTATTCTTCGGGTTCTGGTTCTTCAATTTCACCAGATTTCTTTTCTTTATCAATCTGTTTGGACATTTGATCAATGTCATCATCTGATAACATCAAAACATTTTTCTGAGTCCATTCTTTAGAATAAAACACCCCAACATAAGGTTCTAAGTCTCTGAGCATATTTACACGTTCTCTTAGAATCTCAGCATCTTTAAGTTCTGTAAAGTAATTATCACTAATATACTCTATATCAATATCGTTCTTCCAATCTTCCCAATCTTCTTCTGTGCAAATTCCTTTCAGGATCAATTGCTTCTTAAGAACATTAACGAATAATTCAGAGAATCTGCGACGTAATCTTTCTACAAATTTCTGGAACTTAAACTCATCTCTAGTAATCTCAGTAGTTCTACCAAGAATACCACCACCACCTTGTTCGGGGTCTAATCTACCTACAGGTACATTAAGAGATTTGTAAAGGTTCTTTTGAAAATAAACAATATCATCAATCTGGCCTAAGTTGTCACCACCCGGAAGTGTAGAGATTTCTGTCCCTCTATTACCTTCACGTCTTGGCAACCAGAAGTCTTCCAGCATAGACATATGCTTTTGATCATTCTTAATATCACCTGTATTAGCATCATAGACCATCTTGTTTCTGTATCTGGTCATAATGTCTTTAAGGTATTGTTCTGCCTTGTTTCTAGGTAAGTTACCTACGTCAACATAGAAGATACGTCTTTCAGGTGCACGGGCAAGTCTGTAGATAACCAGAGCATCTTCCATCATACGCAGCTGGTTAATAGGCTTTAGTGCTTTGTGTAAGTAGGATACAACCTTCTTACGGGAATGATCTAATAATCCACTTGTTACATAACTAATAGCATCAGGAGAAATCTTAACAGTAGTTCCACCCTTCATGGTAGAAGAGTATGTTGTCTGGTTATTTTCAGAGTATAGGAAATACTCGTTAACAGTTTTAACCAGATCAATACCCGTATTAGGGTCTTTTTCTTTTTTAATTTCTTTTACTTTACGAATTTTTAATGCATCAATAGGTCGTATTTCCTGAATACCTTCTTGTGGCCTTTTAGGATCAATGACCAAATGGTGATACATTCTACCATCAACATAGTATCTACGGAAAATATCATGAGCATAGTTTTTAAAATCTAACATCCCTGTAATATGCTCAAATTCTTCTTTGATTTGTTTCTTAATAGAATCGGAAGTGTCTACTTCGTCTAAGTTAATTTCTACAACTTCTTGCTCACCTGAAATAACTTCATTAACAATATCTTCAACAGCAGCATCTACTTCAGGATGCATCGAAACTGTGCGATATTTTCTAACTAAGTCTTTATCATCTTTGGCTTGGTCACCACTAAGGTCTACAAAGGAACCATAGTGAGTTCCAGATGCAGTAATATATCCAGAACCATCTTGGTCCATAGGTGGAACCACAGAAGGTAATGCTTCTTTATCTTTTTGTTTCTGTCGTTTGATTTCAAAACCAAACAACTTTAAACTAGTATCACTTTCAGCCAAAACTTTTCTCTCCGAAAAATAGTATAGGGGGAGATTCTACTCTCCCCCTTATTTAGTCATCCTGTTAGGATGTTGTGTTAGATTCCCAGTATTGTACTTGGAAGTCTACAGTAAACTCTTCAATTGCTGCTGCCGGATCGTAAGACAGATCAATTGGAGAAACGTTAGTTGGGAAACAACCTCTAAAGTTATAGGTCTTAAGTGTAGACCCATCTCTATCTAGTTGTTCCACAATCAAGTCTGCCTGATAGGATACAGGGTTAGTAAGACCACTGTTGTCAGAGTGAGCGTTAATACCGTTCATCCAACGTTCCATTGCATCTCTTACTGCAAAGTCGGTGTCGTTAATGATTGTAGGGGACCAGATTTCAAACGTTCTGTCTCCTGCAATTTTAAGTTCACGTCCTCTGAAGGGAACTATAATTTCAGACATTACAGAAGCTGGCAATTGCGCAGCTCTACACATGAAAGAGGTAAGTTCTACGTTACCGTTTGCATAACCGGGAAAGTTGATCGTTGCCTTGAATAGATTAGGTCTAGCACCGCCACCTTTCAGTTTTGCTTTGAAGTCATCGACTCCTAAAATAGCCATCTTTTATATCTCCTTAGTTAAGCGGTTAGAATGACAGACCAACTACTTCTTCAAAATCCACACCAGTTCTAGTAGCAACAAAATTTAGAGTAATGAAGTTAATAGAACGTGCTGGTTTAATGAAGATAGTAGCAATGAATTCATTGCGATCTACAATTTCAGGTGTGTTATTTGTTGCGTCACAAACAACTCTGAAATCAGTGATGCCACGGCGACCTTTTACTTCTCTCAAGAAAGGTTCAACGATATTCACAAATTCTGCTCTGGTGAATTCGTCGTTAAACTCAAAGAGAACCTGTCTAGCAGCACGGGCAATTGCTCTTTCCAGTGTCAGGAACAGTCTGCGAACATTAATTCGGTCAAATGCCGATGGTCTACGCAGCATAGTCTTGTCACCAAACAGGGTAATACCTGTGCCGGGAAGGTTAGTAATTGGGTTTACATTAGCTCTGTAGAGTGTATCTCTTTCACCCTTATCAGGAGAATGTAAGATATCAGTTACACCAAAGTAGATACCTCTTCTTGTACCAGCAGGAGAGAACCAAGGTGCTGTAGTAAAGTCACTTTGGGCCATCAGACCAGCAGTAGAACTTGCTGCCGGAATAGTGATATACTGATCGTTATATTTGTCAAAGACTTTGATATAGTTGTTATCTAAGAAACTATAAGAACTATTTGTAAGTCTGTTAGCAAAGTCTACAGTATCACCTACAGGATCGAGACCTGTCAATACACCTTTTGGTGGAGATGCTACAACTACACAATCTTTACGAGTTACAGCAGCAATATTAGTCATGTTGTTCACGATAGTAACATGGTCTGTTACACCTTGAGCAGTGCTACCAGCAGTGTGTGGAGCAATCAAGAAATCTGCCTGATATGCATCTACATCTGTGATTGTGTCAAAACCTGTTGCAAACTCAGCAGTGCCAAGATTACCAGAGTTAACACCACCAGCAAGATTGTATGTTGCTACTGCTTGTGATCCAGCTAAAGAGTAGTCATTCAAGGAATCTACAAGATCAGTTCCTGCTCCTGCTGTATTAAATGCAGAATCAAGATTACTTGCATTAGCAAGCCAAACATATCTAGACTGATTATTAATTACGTCTGCAATGTAGTTTGTAGAACCATCTGGATTTTTTGCGTTAGATGCAAGAGACAGGAATGGGAATGTTTCTAATACACCACCTACTGTTCCACTAAATGCACCTTCTTTATCAATGATAGCAACATGAACTTCGTCATGAACTTTGCTAACACCAATAGAGTCTGCGCTAATTAAGTCTGCTGCAAATGGAGACATGTCAGGAGCAGCATCAAATTCTAAGTTCAAATTGCCAGACCAACTTGAGAAAGCTGAATCGTTTACACTAAACGGGCAAATTTGAATCTGAATACTGTTACCAAGTGCACCGGGATACTTGGCAATAAATGAGTGTTCATCGCTATCTGCGGATGTAATTGTATTATCCCAATCTGCACCATTCTTGATAAGACGTGGAAGTCTATTGTCGTATGATGCACCACTATCTACTACAAATGCGTTTTTAGCAGAGGATGTTACTTCCCTAACAACTAAAAGTTCTTGGGAGTATTTTGCAAAATAAGCAGCAGAATGAAAATCTACTGTGTTATTTGTGTCAGGAGATGCAAACAAAGAAACAAGTCTTGCTTCGTTATCTACTTCAGTCGGTTGTTCAACCGGACCCCAGCGAAAGTTACCTACGAACACACCCGTCGATGTTGCTACGTTAGGGACAATACCTGTGAGGTCAATCTCACGGGTTACTACAGCTGGAGACAGTGAAGGCGTGAAAAAAGCCATTTTCGGTCTTCCTTTATTTCGTGTGAATTAATGATAAGTTTCCCATGATAAGAATATTCAAAACAATAATATTATTTATAAATATCTGATTTTAGAACATTTCTGTAGATTGTGAGTACCAAACATCACCCCCAATTGCTTCACCTTTTTCTTCTTCTGCACCATCATCAAAAATCCCTACAGGGGTAATATCATCTTCAATTTCTTTAATTCTTTGCTGGTATAACATTTCTTTAATCTTAACATCTGTCAACTCAGCAAAGAAGTCAGTTCCAACATAAAATGCAAACAGCACTAGGTTCATAATTAAATCATCATGGTTCCCATCACTAGCTTCATAGGAATCACGTTTTGCTTCAAAGGTAGAACACTCTGCAATAGTATTAGCATCTACTAAATGTATTCTATTTTCTTCAATTAAGTCTTTAAGGTTAGAGCATCCAATTCTTTTTACTTTACGGTTCATAGTAATACCGACAGAGTTTGCCTTTACCATAGACTCTACATGGACGTTCTCATATTCAATATCATAATAAAGTCCATTAGCAACTACAGAACCTGCATCATTAGATTCTACTAATACATAAGCATTATTATATTTTAATGCCCATTTATGAATAATGTTTGGGAATAGGATGGGAGAAATCTTATTACTTCTATATGTGCAGACTTGTTTAAATGGTCTGGTAGAAATATCAATAACATTGAAAGTAGAATAGTCTAGGTTTCTTCCTTTAGATACATCTACTGCAATAATATAATCATGTCCTTGCTTTGGATACTCATAGATATTAATATTATCTTCAGTGCCAATAGGCATAGATGCTTTCATATTAAGTAATGCATCACCACTAATCAAAGTATTACCAGTCCCAAAGAAAGTATTTCCATACTCTTGCTGAAACTGTAGTTCTGAGGTATTAGATATAGTTTGCTTCTTCCACTCCTTATCACGTCCCGGAACGTCCCACCAGTCCACTCTGAAGGGTTTGTATTCACTTGTGCCTTGGACAGCACTCTCATAAATTTTATGGAATTGGTTCCCTACACCATTAGCTGTAGAGGTAATAATTACCTTAGTCTTTTTACCAGCAGTTACAACAGGATAGGTAGAAGTATAGAAAGTAGCAGCATCTTCTACAAATGCAAACTCATCTAGAAACAAAAGGTTAATGGACAGACCACGAATAGATGATCCAGATGTTGCAGCTGCAATAATTCTAGAATTGTTAGAAAATTCAATAGAACCTTTGTTTAATGCTCTAGTTCCGGGTTGCAAAAAGAATGGGATGTTTTCTAGTGCTAGAGTAATACGAGCTAACATTTCTCTAGCAGTTGCACCCTTGTTTGCTAAAACTGCAATAGTTTTAGTGGGATGAAATAATGCATACCAAAGAATATACATACACGAACTAATTGACTTACCAGACTGTCTACATGCTAATACTATAGAAAATCTATTATCTTCAAAATGCTTAAACATTTCTTTTTGATATGGGTATAGGACAAACGGCACTAATCCTTCGTCAAGAGAAATGACCTTACCATATTTCTCTGCAAAGTATACAGGGTCAACCATACACTTTTTATATTCTTCAATGTCTTCTGGTGTCCATCCCTGCTCTACACCGTCTCTTTTGACCTGTGCATTACCAAGATAGGTTTCCTTTTCCATCATGCAGAAACAAATCTCTTTGCAATTTTATGGAGTGCATAGAACCAGAAACCGTTAATGATTGGTTCAATAATAGCATCTAATGCTGCTAACTCCATAGCTGCACCTGTAATTAACCAGTTACAGATTGTAGCAATAACAATATGACCTAAAGTATAAATTATTGCTAGTAGAACACTAGACTCACCAATGAGTCTTTTAAGGAGTTTAAATATTCCTTTAGTCAGTTCTGTCATCATCATGTTCAATCACCTCCGATTGTCCTGCCAGCATCTTCTGTAACTCTGCTGTAGAACCTACAAATACATTATTTTGAGTGCGAGACCTAGTATCATTACCAGTGTTACCTTTAGTCTGAGTAACATTAATCTCTTGGTTTGTTTTGTGCATTGACAATAGTGCATGTGCATTGTCTGCTTGCTGTTTAATCATCCCTGTTAATACTTCAATAGCACGGGGATGTTCAGACTCTTCTGCCAAGTCCTGTGCCATTCTCAGACCTTCTTCACCAGATAGAAGTAATGACCTAAGAGTAGACCGAATTAAATCTAGGTCTTCATCATAACTAGAATGGACACTCTCAGGAATATCTTTCTTTGGAACTATGTCATTCATAATATGTCCAGCAGGTTATTGTGTATAATGCTATTTATAATTTATTTAAACTTCATTGCTTTATCCATAACTTTTCTATACGCTCTAGAAAAGAACATTGAAGTCTTCCGATTCCAACTCTTATGTTCTTTTTCTGAAACAAATGAAACAGAACTTGTATGTTTTTCTCTTTTGAACGGAATTACTTGTGCTATCGGAGTGCCAGCTCTAATAACTGATCTACCATCTGGTCCATTGTAAACGAATGGAAAGTTTACTTCATGCCATTTATCAGTTTGAACAACACCTGACAATGCAATCATGGGAAGGTCTTGATATTGGGGAGCGGTAAAAATACACGAATAACCCGGACTAGTATGAATAAACCACGAATTCATCCATTTGAAAATCTTTTGGGATTGAGCAAACTTTTCAATAGGAGAAGATTGTACTTGTGATCTAGTGTGGGTTTCAATAGCATTAAAATCGTCACCTTGCCAGTTGAAGTTTAGAACATCATTTTCTCTATCACACTCAACAGCAAGGTCACAATGTGTGCGGATAACATACCCCATGTTAATCATCTGTTGGACTGGTGGGCAACGTTTTAGTGTCATGCCGTGTTCTAACTGTCCATAATTAGAAAATACATCGTTCTGTTCTATATTATTAGGATGGGAAATATGGGATCTCATATTTTTAAACCAATCAGGCATAGCAGTTGCCATAGGTTCGGGATGCGGTGCATACTTGTAGATATCTTCGTTAAATGCTCGAAAGTTTATTTTGGTCATATTATTACGTTCTTATTCAAGTGTGATATGTGGTAAATCTTAATGTAATTCTATCAGTATTACTATAACATCAAGATACAACAATGTCAAGTATAGGATTGCTTGTCGTTGCTGCACAAGACCAACCTGAAGGAACAAGACTCGATCCACCACCTCCACCAGCACCTTGGGATGGTGTTTGACCGCTTCGAGCTCCAAGTCCGCCGCCACCGCCGTAGTAACCTGCACCGCCACCACCACCTGATCCAGCGTTACTACCGTTGTTACCACCGCCAGCACCGCCAGCGTAAGCTGTTCCAGCAATGCCTACGTTACCGTTACCATTATTGGCGTTGCCTCCGGCACCTCCTGCGTTCTGTGTGCCACCGCCTCCTGCGTTACCGTGGTTACCGTTCCCCCCTGCGGTGCCATTGCCGCCAGTGTTTGTTGACCCACCATTAGCGGCTGCGCCTGAGTTTTGATCCGAACCGCCTCCACCGCCGCCTCCGGCAGCAACAGCATATACTGCGCCATTAATGGTTAAAGTAGTAGCGCCACCACCTGCTCCGCCCGTACCGTTGTTTGCGTTGGCAGCAGTTGTATTACCACCACTACCGCCGGAGTTTGCTCCGTTAGGACCAGACACACCACCAACTGGACCAGTAGTAGCGCTACTAGAACCATTCGGCCCGTCTTGTCCTACAAAAATTTGTAGTATGTCGGAACTTTGAAGTGTATATGTGCCAGATACTTGCGCTCCATTACCGCCTGATCTTGGAGAGCTTCCTCCTGATGTGCCGCCATGACCGCCCCGCATGGTAATAGTCAATGCACCGACAAACCCCGGACCAATGGTTTGAACTGATCCAGAATAGTTGAAACTTTGATTAGTAAGAGGTGTGCCTGAAGCGAACACATTAGTAGTAGCAAGAATAATACTACCCATTAAGAAACGTCCGTTCCTGTTACAACGCACACATTAGTAGCAATGAACGTGATGGTTGTCATGGATCTAGTGCCTAACGTCAATGTATTGTTATGTGTGTTATTATTATCAGCACCAAGTCTCATAGATGTTACTGTAGCACCATCCTCTAGGGTCACTGAACTAGGCGAGTTGTTATAAACTGCCATGACTGTGCCGATAGCAGGAGCGCCCAGAGTTATGGTTGAAACGTCATTTGTTAGCTTATACACGCCTTCGTTGGAAATGGTTGAATCGGAAGTAATCTCTGTGAAACGAGGTGTTCTTACATCACTGACAGAATCACTTATACTACCAGACGATGTAACAGTAGTAGCTGATACGGTGCCAGTAGCAGTCACGTTGCCGTTAGTCTCAAGCTCAATATTGTTTGTGCCTGATGACGGATTCTTTAGATTTGTAGTTGCTAACGTGCTCATTTTTTATTACCTGTTCTTTGCAATATATTTATATTAGATTGATGGGGTCTATGTAATTGTGTTTATATCCTTTAAGAAATTCCAAATCTACTTTTATAGAAATCGAATATAGTAGTTAACTCAACTGTAGTTATTATTCTATTGTAAACCAGAAGCACTGCTACTTCACAATCGGAATACTCACTACCTCCGTTGCCCCATCTACCTAGGCTAATCCCATTTGGTCCTTCAGAACCACCGGTATTGGTTTGCCCGGAAATCGCAACATTGTTATCATAAAAGACTCTAGAATCGCCAGCGTAGTTTTCCCTAGCAGCATGAATGTGCCAATCAGTATCAGTTCCA
>Ga0181402_1000838_pt1 | contig 11426 bp, 10 predicted proteins | sample 25SPOviralmetaG_FD_130131 | JGI IMG/M metagenome (GOLD analysis project Ga0181402, IMG submission 130131) | Marine viral communities from the oligotrophic San Pedro Time Series (SPOT) site, San Pedro Channel, CA, USA - 25 SPOT_SRF_2011-08-17 | ecosystem: Environmental > Aquatic > Marine > Strait...
CATTCTTGTTTGGAATAATGTTTTCCAAAGAATTTCTGTTGTCATTATCAAACAATCAGCATCAGAATTATTATTAGTGTCTCCGGTAACAATACCAAAGGATATATTAGGGAATTTTTTACTAAATTCTTTGTGTTTTTGATTAGAAAGTGCTTTGATGGGAGAGGTATATATTACTTTTTTACCATCTTCGCAAAATTTCTTGATAGCATACTCTCCAGGTAAACTCTTACCACTTCCAGTAGGTACTGCCACTAAAATATTATGGCCTTCTTCAATTGCTTCAATTGCATATTTTTGAAAAGTGTCCAAAGGAAATGGATATTTTTCAAAAATGCTTGAATAATTATTTGATGAGATATAGTCTTTTTCACAAATACGATACATACTACGTATACATAGAAAAATTTTTTTAAACCGTTTATAATCGTATATAAAAATATTTATTTTTATTACGTAATATGGATGAATGTATTATATGTTGCGAAAATTTCAATTTAACAACCAGGAAGAAAATAAAGTGCAATTTTTGCGATGTAGAGATTTGTTTGAAGTGTAACAAAAGATATTTGTTAGAACTCAACGAAAATGAACATTGTATGTCTTGTAAAAATAAGTGGGATAGGAAATATCTAAAAAAACTATTTCCAAAAAAGTTTTTGGCTAAAGATATGGTTGTTGTAAAAAAGAAATTTTTATTTGACAATGAAAGAAGTAGATTTCCAGATACAATGCCATTTGTAATAAATTATCTTAAAATACCAGACATGGAAAAAGAAGTTATAAAAATAAATAAAACTTCAAAAGATTTTATAGATAAATACTACACATGTAGAGGAATAAGTAATCAATTATGGAAAAAATACAGAGAAACAAATTTTCTAAAAGATAGTGAATCCGATTCTGTTAAGAAAGAAATGTATCAAAAACAATTAAATGATATTATAGACAGAAGGCGTAAGTCTGAATCACTAGCTAGCGAAGCTGTACAACAACATTGGAAAGAGAATAGAAAATCTTGGAGAATAAAAAGAAATATTAATCGTTTCAAAAAAGCATTACCTGGTCTTAACGAAGAAGACGTACAGGAAAGAGTGAAAAGAAAGTTTGTTCAAAAATGCCAAAAAGAAGGTTGTAGAGGATTTCTTTCTTCTCAATGGAAATGTGGTATTTGTGAAGAATGGACATGTAAAGATTGTTTAGAAGTTATAGGTCCGGATAAAAATGTAGAACATGTTTGTAAGAAAGAAAATCTTGAGAGTGCTAAGCTAATCAAGAAAGAAACAAGACCTTGCCCCAAATGTGCTACACCCATATTTAAAATAAATGGATGTGACCAAATGTTTTGTACTCAATGTAAAACACCTTTTAGTTGGAATACAGGAAGAATTGTAACAGGCGTCATACACAATCCTCATTTTTTTCAATGGCAAAGAGAAAATGGAGGTACTGGTCCTGTCAATCCGCACGCTCATTGTGGAGGATTGCCTACATATTGGGGGTTTTATAGAAACTTAAGACAAAAAATACAAAGTTATCCTGAGATGAATGTAAGAAAATATTGTATTGTTATGGAGCATTTTACTCATTTTCAAGAAGTTGTATTGATACCACTTCGTAATAAACTTCAAAGAGAACCTGATAATAAAGTTTTGAGAATGCAGTATTTAGCAGGTGAAAAAACAGAAAAGAATTTTAAAACAACTCTCATTAAAAGATATAATAGAAGAAATAAAGAAAAAGAAGTATTGGATATTTGGACATTATTAGCTACTGTTATGATTGAAAACATAAATGCAATGATGGATGGTACTGTTTTTGAACTTGAGGAAAGATATCAAAACTGTCAAAGACTGAGATTGTATGTTAATAAAGAATTATGTTCAGTTTCAGAAACTTACTCACAAAAAGTAAAAACTTTTGATGATAAATTTCGTCTTAAATAATATATTTAGTACTAATATTATGAATACAGTATTACGAGGTTCACTTATACAACGCCCGGATGATGTTTCTATTAATACAATTATGCCAAGGAAAGAAAGAATGTGGCATGCAGAACATTTTGGAGAAGTTACAGAAGAAGCAACAGAAGAAGCAACAGAAGAAGCAACAGAAGCAGCAAAAGAAACAGGAGAAGCTGTTAATGAAGCAGCTAATAGTGACGAAGCAAAAGTAGCTGGAGAAGCTGTTAATGAAGCAGCTAATAGTGACGAAGCAAAAGTAGCTGGTGAAATTGCTAAGGATACAGGAAAAGAAATTATTAAAATATTATTTGAAACAGTAAAAATACTACTATCGTCTTCAGCTGGAATAGCTATTTATAGTGGAATAGTTTGGGCTGTATCAAAAAAGATGAGTTCTCAAGAAGGAGTGACTAACTTATTAAAAAAATCATTCTTCTTTTCTCTTGTTGTGTGTATATTAGGAGCAATTGTTACATTTTTAATGAGTTCTAAAGATCAAACAGAAGAAGATAAACAAGAAGATGAAAATACTAATAACGCTGAAGCTGAAGCTGAAGCTGAAGCTGCTGCTGAAGCAGCTATTCAAGCAGCTCTAGCTGAAGATGATGTAGAAGATACATCAGTAGAAGATACAACGGAAGCAGTTTCTACAACAACAGAAAATGTTGTTTCATAAATAAGATTATAATTTTTTTCTACGTTTATAGTAATGACCATTAAACGTAGAAATAAATTACCTAAAAGGTTAAAAGAAAGGTGTAAAAAATTAAGAATAAGAATAACAATGGTAAGAAATGGTAAGAGAGTTTATAAAACAAAAAAAGCTATTTTAAAAGAATGTAAAAAGAAATTGAAAAGAAATAAATTTGGAATGAAAAGACGAAGAACAGGACCTGCAAGTAGGTCAGTTGTAAATGAAGAAGGTAGAAGATATTTTCCAATTGAAATGGATGATGAAATTGAAGATGAAGATGAAGATGAAGTTGAAGATGCAAACAATTATAATGAATATACACAATTAAATTATATTAAGAAAACAGGAAATGATATAACAAGTGGAGATGTCGATTTGTTTAATTTAAATAATTTAAATCATTTATCTCAAGGTATGAAAGCTATAGATATTATACATGATATTAAAAATAATTTTCAAAGAGGTGTAGGAGCTGTTAGAAATTTTCTTAAAGGAGATAGTAATGGTAATATTTTTAATATGAACACTTTTATTGATATATTTACAACTTTTGATTCTAAAAGTGAAAAAAAAGTTATTGCTGCTTATCTTAGAAATAATCATATATCACATGGTGATAACAGAAATTATCAGGAAAACATAGGTAGTCATAATTATGTTGTAGTAGATGGAGTTATCCAAGATGACAAAGGAGTAAAAACATTTATTAATTCATGTCATTTATGTAGAAGAAATTATGATTTACCAAGATATTACTTAAGAAATGATGGTCTTATTAAAACTTTTAAAGTTATACAAACAGTTTTATTTTTAAAAGAACATTACGCTAATTATATTGTTGGTAATACTCTTCTAGAGGGAGGGTTACCAATGGCTGGTGGAAATACTAATACCTTATCTAAATACACTAAGAATTTATTATATGCATGTGGTAATAATATTAATGTTAATAACAATAACTTTACAAATTATTTTGAAAATAGTAATCATTTTGCAAACTATTCCCGTCAAGCGGGACATATTCAAAATCATACTGCTGCAAAAAATACAATAGAAACACTATACACTAACATACAATTTCCTAACTTCACTGCACAAAATATCCTTTTACATAATAATTTAGAATATTTTTACAAATTTATTACAAGTAAAATTCAAGATATTATTACTGGTCGTGGTGGCGATAAAAATAAAAATAGAATTAAAATTTTTAAAGAATCTACAAATATTTTACGATCTGGAGGAGGGGTTCAAAAGGTAGTAGAAAGAGCTATTGTTGTAATACATAAAAATTACCATATGAAAGATTTGAATATATTTAATATTTTAGATGCATCTTCAGGTGGGAATTATTCTTATAATTTAACAAATGACTGCCTTAGTGTAATAGCAAATAATAATAACCCTATGTTACAATACGGTAAATCTTTTAATGTATATCCTATGATAACACAAATTGATAATAATAATATATTTGGGATAGAAATAAATGATGCTCATTTTTTATATTCTTTAACAAAACAAAATGATGTTCAAACTTTTAACTTAAAAATATATTTAAAAACTAGAGTTACTGGTTTTGATAATACTGATACCTTAACAGCTTATGAATATAATTTACCTTTTGCACATCCACAAGGTTCAGATTATGAATCTGTATCTAAATTCGTAACAATAAAAAGTACTACATTTGAGAAATTTGAAAACAATGTTATAAAATATATAACACATATTAGTAATGATATACAAGATAATCAAGGTAATTCTAACGTGAACCAAGTTCCTTATCAAGTTATAAATAATAAAAATGCTTTTTTTATACAAATTTACCCTGATTGTCATACAGGTGCATATAACAATCCAAATGACGTAAGACCTTGGCAAATTAGTAATAGATGTATATTAAAACTTAGATCAACTTTTTCAGTAATTGTAAGATACAAAGATATAAATAATAGATTACATTATATAGTATTAAGTAGTGTTTTACCTAATAACCCAATTGTTAAAGAATATGTAAGATTATTTGAATTATGTACACCCAGTTATTATGTAGAGAGTTGGGGTCCTCTTTTTAATACATATACTAAAACTGAAATACCTCCTATCGATACTGAAAAAATATTATTAAGCTTAATGAATTATAAAAGAATTGCTGACGTTCTTCAATATTATGGTTTACAAAAACAATTGGATACCGAAGTAAATAAAACTGGGTTGTTAATTACAAAAGATCAATCAGCTTTTTTACAATATTTTCATATAAAACATATGTTAAATGGAAATGGAGGTCCTGATAGAAGAATAAAAATTCTTCTAGATGTACCAAACAAAAAATATTATTTTTATTCATCATTTGGTAAAAAAAGAAAAAATGTTATTAATAATTTAGTTAAAAAATTTGAAGAATTAACTAATTTCCCATTAGTAGAATATGAATTTTATAAAGAAGGAGATTTGGTAAAAGCAAGACAGAGGATAAATAGTTTAATTGTAAGTATTAAAGATAATAAAGAAGCTATAGATGTCGTAAATAGAATATTTAGGTTAACGGGAATAAAACCAACTACTAAAAAATACATAAGAGAAATGGAAATTCATAATAAAAGAACCAAACAACTTACTGAAGGGAGAAATAAAGAAAATATTATGAAAATTATAAAATTTTTACAAAAACGAGAGAAACAAAAAAGAAAAAGAGAAGAACAAGAATTAAAACAAAGACAATTTTTAAGAAATTTTAATCCTAATACTGGTAGAGGAATAAACGAAGTTATTAACCCATTTAATCAAAATAATCTACTACAGGCTGGATATGCATATGGAAAAACAAAAAAGAAACGAAAGAAAAGGAAAACAAAAAAGAAAGTAAAAAAGAAAGTAAAAAGAAGATTTTTATACAATCCAAACAATCCTAAGAAGAGTTTTGATGTCTATATTGACAAAAATCCAAAAGACACTATTCCCATTAAATACACTACTGTAAAAGACGTACGAAATACTATTCGTAAATTAGAAAGATTATACAAGACCAATAAATATCCTCATACAAGAATTTGGAAAGTTGGAATGATTCTTAAGGTGCGTTTAGAAGCTATTGTTAAAAACACAGGAAAAAAGAAAGAACACTTCCGACATGCCAAAAATTATTTTCACTTTTTAGGACAAAGAACAAAGAAAAAGGGTGATGCAAGAAAGAAAATGGTTTTCAAATTTAATAAGACGTACAGAAAAGTAAGTTAATATTCCTTTTCTATTTTATCCTTTAAATTTTTAATTTCATTTTTTACAAATCTAAAGTAAGGTTTTAAATTGTAATAAGTACCTACATAAGCACCTACTGTAAAAGATAATATATGTTTAAACATCTATATAAATATATATTATTTTTTAATCGATTAATTATGAAAATGTTCTCCCATTACACTAACTCTTTTGTCACAATATGTATCTAATTGGTCGTAAATTCCACAAAACATCCCGCTATCAGATGTTTTACCGTCCCAAACTAATGTTTTGACAACACGTTTATTGTGTAAATGAGTCAAGTAATTATCAATAGGTCTATCTAATTTATGTTTTTCAATGTATTTTAAAATATTATTAATACTTCTTTTGGTAAAAAGAATAGCATGAGTTCCATTTACACCGTTATTTTTAACTCGGTCAACAAATTTATCAGTACCTTTACATGGTATTCTACAATACCTAGTGTAACTTAAAAAGTAAACATTATTGCTATTAATACCTTTTTTAAATTCTTTAATAATCTTTTTATAGTTTTCGAAAAATTTGTCTTTGTCCATCATAGGAAAAGCGTCATCCTCGAGGTACAATAAAAAAGGATAATTATTATCTTTAGCGTATTTAAGACATTTATAAAAACTTCCAGCTAATCCCCAAGCTCCTCCCCACATCTTAGGTTTACTTCTTTTTATAGGTAATTTACTGATTTCATTTTCATCCCTTTTCCAATGTAGAGCAGGGAATGTATGATAAGGTAAATTATATTTTTTATAAATTCTATTTAATTTTTTTAATCTTTGTCTTGAACCTTCATGTTGTTCAAGATGTATCATCAATGAGTATTTAAAAATATCTTTTAATTTTAATTCTTTATAATCGTCTATGTACAAATAATTGAAATGATCTTTTTTCTTACATATTTTTACCAATAATATTAGTAATAACAATACAATAAGTATTTTCATTATTAATATTATACAACATTTTTTTTAGTAAACAATTGGAGTATAATAAGGTTTACTAAAAACATAATCTTTATTATTTGTTTGTTTGTTATGTGATTTTTTATTATTATGATGTGAATTAGGGTGGTCTTTTGTGTATATGTACAAAGGTTCATTAAAACATTTGAATTTTCCACCTGCCATTTCAAATATAGGAACCATAGTTGCTACGTCTGTAGCTGATTTTAAATATTTACCATTTCTCATCAAATCACTTTTTTTAATGTTTTTGAATAATTTATATTTAAAAGTCTTAAGATGAGTAAATCCATACCAATTTTTCCTTACAGTATTAGTCTGTAACATTTTTTTGAAATCTCTCTTACATAAAGCATCGTAATTAGCATTTTTTTTCATTTTATCACCTGTTCTTTCATAATAGTTACCAAATGTTGTATATATATCATTATTTTTGTAAGCATCTTCTATTTTTTGAAAAACTCTGTTGTTGTATAATTCATCATCTCCATCAACAATTATTATTACGTCATGTTCTCTGGGACTCATCTTTTCCATAGCTATGACATTAGAATGTAATGTACCTTTATTCTCATTTTTGAATATATAATCAAAATTTTTATGTTCATGACAATATTTAAGTACAATTTTCTTAAGTTCGTGACTTTCTTTAGTAGAAGCATCATCAATAATACAAACATCATAATTTTTATTAGTTTGATTAACGATAGACCTCAAACATCTATCTAATAATTTAGCTCCAGGATTATAAAAAGGAACTAAAATTTTCATACGAAATCCAACATTTCCAAAACTTTCTTTATTTTTAAAGCAAATTAGGATTAATATAATAACCGCAAATATAATAATCTTATTCATCCTTAATATTATACAATATTTTTTTTATAAAAAATTAATATCATCATATACAATGAATAAATGGTAGTAATTAAATCTTGGTCTGACCAACCTGTTATGTTGTATACTTCAGAAGGTTTATATAACATTGAATAATACAACCCAAATAACAATGGCCATAAGAACATTTCAATGTTATTACTAACATATCTTTTTTTCATAATGAATAATATGTATACTGCTGGAAGTATATGACATACAATATCAGTAATATTGATTATAGTTTTATACTCTTCAGGTATTTTATCATAATATCTTCTTACAATATAAAATCCAAGTATACTGCAAGCCAAAGTCATACATATGATCATTTTTTCATGTCTTACATTAAATTTCTGTCTAAATACTATCAATGTGCAAAATAAAACAAACACCCAAGTTGTGAAGAAAGAAAAAATTCTTTTACTTATATCAATCATTATTAATTATTATTTATATTTTTATTTACTTAATAAAGTATATAAAATTATAAATATTTTTCAAAGTTTTTTAGAAACTTTATTAAAAAACTCGTCATTCAATATTCTTTAAGGGTGTTTGTGTTTATTTTTTTAGAAAAAGGATTTCTTAGGTGGTAGTCCACCTCATTTACTAGTTCTTTTTCTTCTTCTTTTCTTTTTTTTACCAAAACTACTTTTCTTAGCAGCTTTCTTACATTGAGCCTTTAAGACTTTCTCAGATTTATAAACTCTCTTTTTACCTCTTTTAACGGTAAGTTTGACTTTTAAACGCTTACACAACTTCTTTAAAGCTTCTGATGGACCTTTTTTAGTTGAAACTTTTTTCTTTGATTTTCCAAAACTACTCTTCTTAGCAGCTTTCTTGCACTGAGCTTTCAAAACTTTTTCAGATTTATAAACTCTTTTACCCCCTCTCTTTGTAGTAAGTTTAACTTTTAAACGTTTACAAAGTTTCTTCAAAGCTACAGATGGTCCTTTTTTCTTTGAAACCTTTTTCTTCGAAACCTTTTTCTTCGAAACCTTTCTTTTTCTCTTTCTTCTACCGAATAAGTAAGTAATTTCAGGACCAGCTTTTGGTTTACCATCATCTTCTGGTAATGTATTTATTTCTGGCGGCCCAAAAGCATCAAAAGGATTATCATCATCAGAAGTCTTTTTTGGGTTAAAAGCAGCAAAAGGATTATTATCAGAAGTCTTTTTTGTGTCAAAAGCATCATCATCAGAAGTCTTTTTTGTGTCAAAATTAGCAAAAGGATTATTCTCTAAAAATTCACCTGTATCTATACTTAGAGAAAGTTTTTTAAGTCTTTTTGATAGTTCTTTTTCAGAAGGGTTTTCGAAAGTTTTTAATGTTTCATTAACATCATGTACATTTTTTACAATAGTATTCAAAGGATTTACTGTCATTGCACCAAGATCTGATGCGAGTTGGTCAACTTGAAATGATGCAATATCACCTGTATCTATATTTACAACAGTACTGAAAGCTGCATCATAAGCGGAAGCTACACGTAGAAATTCTCTACCATCTTCTGATTCACTAGCTTTTGAATCTTTTACAACAAGTAATCTATGTGATAAATTTGTGAATAGACTATCAATAAAGAAATTACTTCCTTGTTGTCTACCGAATATTGACACTTCGAATAATTGATTTCTGAATTTATGTGTAAATCCTGTTACAACACCATTTCTTTCGACAATATTAAAATCAGTAATTCTAGTTTGTTCTACGGGAAGATCCACGTACTTTTGAAGACCACTTTCAGAATAAGTTTGTTTTCTACTGAATACAGGAAGATAACTGACATCTTGTCTTTGATTATCAAATACTCTTCTTCTTTGTACTGTACCTACTTTATTAATCAACTGAAGTATAGCCGAAATAATAGCTACTAATACAGTATGAAATGCTTTGTGTCTTTTAAGGATAGCATCAGGATCATCTTTCCCAATTTTGGTAAATGCTTTATTATATAAAGTTTGTATACCTTTTGTTCCTCTTAATCTTTCAAGTACATCTTTATAATTAACTGATTTTTTAGGTTTTAATCCAGAAACTAGTCTTTGGAAAACAGAATTAGTCATATCTGAATGGTGTTCAGAGTTTTGATCTAAATGATTTGGTAATCCATCATAGAATCTTTCACTTCCAAATCTTCTTTTTCTTCTTTTATACTTTGGTTTTCTTTTTGTAACTCTTTTTGATTTTTTTCTACTTACCTTCTTTGGTCTTTTAGTAGTTTTTTTCTTACTAACTTTTTTTGGCATTATAATAATAATAAATATTTTTTTTCAAATTTAATATATATAAAATTAAAAAACAATATTTAAGTAAGATGGAAGACCAAATAAATCCTTTAAGATTACACTTTAGAAAAAGAGTTAAAGGAATACTTGATAAAAATGATTTTAAAATGGATACAACAAAAATGGCAATAAACGCAGAAAGATCATTACTAAATAATGCTATAAGCAGCGCTAGATATTATAAAGTTGTTGCTCATTTTTCTGGTCTAATATTTAGCAGTGAGTATAGACAAGGATATCTCAAACTTATTAACAATTTGGATAAAAATTCAAACGCGCCTCTTGTTATTCAAATGTTAAAAGATCGAGAAATAAAAATAGAACAGATAATACATCTAGGGTATGATGTTTTAGATCCTGAAAATTGGGACAAATTACAAAAACGAGCTAAGAAAAACTACATTGTAATACAGAAACCAGATTTAGAAACAATGGCAGATGGGTTCCATAAATGTTTCAGGTGTGCTTCTCAGAAAAAACCTTCATACAAAACAACATTTTATGAAATGCAAACAAGAAGCGCAGACGAACCTATGACACAATTCATTACATGTCATTCGTGTGGTAACAGGTGGAAACAATAATTTATTTTCAAATTTTTTGATATAAAGATATAGGGACGTATATAAGTATAACAATGACATCGATAACAACAATGAATACTGGACAAGTAAAATCAGAAATGGAAACCAAAATTGAAAACTTCATTAACACTTTCAAAAGCGAACAATCCGATTTTGAAAATGTTAAAGATAATATGATGCAATTATTTTTCGAAATGCATATACACTGTTCTAAGATAGCTTTAAAAACAGATACAAAAAAAAAATCATCTACTAAAAAATCAAATCTAGGTAATTTTGCATCAAAGAAAGCAAAAGAACTTGCTGAAGAGAATGGATTATCAGAATCAGATTTAACTGGAACTGGTAAAAATGGGAAGATTACAAAGAAGGATATTGTAGCCCACCTTCCTAAAAAAGTAAAAGCTCCAAAGAAAAAAGAAGAAGTAAGAAAAAAAACACCATGTAATGGAATTACGAAACACGGTAATGCGTGTACAAGGTCAGGAAGTCATCAACCCGAAGGAGCATCAAAATACTATTGTTACAAATGTGTTAAAGATTGGGAACTTAGAGAAGCTTCAAATTTACCAGAGGTAGAATTTTCCGGTTCTGAATCAGAAGATGATGACGCAGCATATTTTGCACAATTAAAAGCCGAACAAAAAAAGCAACCGACCAAAATGTTGAAATATACACCACCTTAATTCCGTAAATTTCTTTAAGTCCTAAAATATTTTTTTTGAAATTTCCTAAAACAGCCGCGAGAGGTTGCGGCTACAGTACTTAAAGAAACGGCTAGTGTA
>Ga0181402_1000841_pt1 | contig 11410 bp, 2 predicted proteins | sample 25SPOviralmetaG_FD_130131 | JGI IMG/M metagenome (GOLD analysis project Ga0181402, IMG submission 130131) | Marine viral communities from the oligotrophic San Pedro Time Series (SPOT) site, San Pedro Channel, CA, USA - 25 SPOT_SRF_2011-08-17 | ecosystem: Environmental > Aquatic > Marine > Strait...
ACCTATTCCAAATACGTCCCTTAAGTCTTCCGATATAGAAGTGGTTGACTCTATTAAAGTAGCAGATATTGTGTGGTTGTTCTTATACACCACTGTATGCTCCCAGCTTGGACAATAAAAAGTAGAAGTATATTCTCTGACAGGCGTAGTCCATGTTTCAGAATCCTTGATGTAGGGCCTAGGCATTTGAAATCTGAATTTTTTATAGCCCAAATGGCTCTCCAGAAATTGCAATATCTCTGCAGCCTCCTCATCACTCCTTTTATCAAACACTATATTAAATGTAGATAAATTTTGGTTGATTTCTTTTTTAAATCTCTTGTTGTAGTATTTAGTAAAATCAGTCTGTATATGTTTTGGGGTATGACTTATTGAGAAAGACAAACTAGCATGATGGTCTAAATTTCTAATTTCAAGCCATGGATATTTGGGAGTTCTATCAGGATCATTGAGGTATATACTATGCCTACCTCTTACCGCGGAAATTAAAAGCCAAAAGTCGTCTTCTTTTTCTAGAGTAAAATTTTCTAAAGCGGTAAACGTAACAGAAGATGTATCAGCATAAATATCTGAATCAATTTGAACTCTTCTATAATTTTTTAAGTAAACCTGTCTTTTCCTTGTCTCTCCAGTTTGTGGGTCAACCGACTCCGAAGGAATAGAATCAACCCCGTCTGGTAACAGCACCCTCGAATACGAACACTCTTCTGGGCATACAGTCATTTCTTTAAATATGACCTGACTCCCCGTCAATTCAGCGATACTACCACTACTTAGAACGGGAGAAAATACATATTCATTTGGGCTTATTTTTTCAACTATTTTTGTTTTACCTATATTAAATATAGAATCATTTAGGCCTTTTACTTGTATATGCATGCACCTACCAACTTCAAAATCTTTATCCGTTACAAAAGTAACCTTGCCATGAGTTATATTTGCTGTTTGAGATTCTGGGTATTTTTCTACCTTATCTACGTCTGGTACTATTATTGTTCCCTCTCCAGGCTCAAGCGAAAATGTATTTAATGTTATTTGCTCGCCTTTTTTAAATTCCGTTGTTCCATCAATAGATATAGGTATTAACGCGTCAAGCCTTCTATTATATCCAGCATGACTTTCTACACTGGATAAAACGCTTTCCGTATTACATATAAATTTTGCTTGTACATTATTTTTATTCCTATAAGGAATGTCGTGAGTAAAATCTGTACATATATATTTTAAATCTTTTTTATATGGAAAAGTATAATCGAAATTAAAAGACTGAACTTCTGTAGACAATAATCTATTTCCATCATAATTTAAAGCGAATATAGATTTATATGCAAAATATTTTTCTTGCAAAAAATGAACTATTGCTCTAGCCTCCTTATCTGTTCTATTTTCAAAACTCAAAGACACCTCCATTGGTAACGCATTTATAGATGCGTTGGTCACATAGTCTTGACCCTCTCCCATTTTCATCTCTTCGTTTATAGCTATAAAATTAGACTTAGAGTTGTAAGACGGCCTCCATACGAAATCCTGAGTCCAGTAAACACCCCCATCGCTATTTGGAGCAATATAGAATGTGGACAAGTGATCTTTAATGCAGTAGAAAAATGGATTAGTGTTAGTGGCAACCATTTTCTTAAACAGAAACCCCCCCTGTTTTAACCCATAAGTAAATAAAAACATTCCTGCACTCACCGCATTCTCAGGTACATCTTCTGGTTTTACATCTATTACTACATTGTAGAATTCCGATGAGTTTAACTCGCTAGAAGCCATAGCTCTAGTTGTATTTCTTAAATTATTTGGTCTTATGTAGTTTTCATTTCGATCATAAAATTTTATTCCAATACCTACCCCTACGGACTTTTCAATATCTACTTTTCCTCCAGGATCTTCTGTTATATATGTTTTATATTCGTCATTAAGAACCGTGTCATCACTAACCTTTTTTAGCATGGCGCTCAAGGAGAATCCTATCCCTGAACCTGGTGAAGTGGGAAAATTATAACCAAATTGAACCTCGTCGTCTTTAACTAAAGTTATTTCGTCAAAAGGGGCTGCTTGTTCTCTATTATAGTCGGTTATAAATACTGCTTCTTTATCGGTTTGTATCGGCTCTTCACTGTTTCCATAAATTAGCTGATCATCGGTAATAATCACCTGCATAAACGGTTGGTACATAGCAAGGTTATCAACCTTGACGATGTCATGGATTTGGTACTCTTTATCTACCTCCCAAGGGTTTACTGGAATATCCATTACCTATAAGATTGTTTGATTGTTGCAGAGCCCCTAAGAAATCCACCTTCAGATATGCTAAGATTGTCTTGTTCAACCACGCCGTAATCTTTTAACTCTTGGGATGGTAGGTCTGGGTGAACTAAACTTCCAGCCAGCCTAAATTCTTTCATTAAGCCCTGATTGTTGTCCGTGAAATCCCCAGTAAAACCTATGTCAGATAGCCTTATTGTAACATCTGCCCTCTGTCCTGATATTTTAAGAAACGGGTCTAGTTTTTCTCCCTCGATGTTTATCATTATATCTATATTGTCTTTAGATACTCTGACGGGTAATTCTCCGTCAGTTCCTGCTACTCCATTAATCGGAACTACCACTTCTGGGGTTCTTCCAGCAGTTATACTGTATTCAAAACTTAAAGGATAGTCTATCCCTATGCCAGACGTCCCTATAATTTTTGTATTTACTGCGTGAGGCACACCGCTCTGTTGCCCCCTAAGGCATTCATAATTATTTATTATAGAGTCAGATAGCCCCTCTCTATATTCCATTTTTCCATAAATATCTAAACTTATATTCGCCTCTATCACCTCAAAAGGCCTAGCTGAAAAAGATAATTCCCTAAGATGTGCATCTTCAAATATATAATCCCCAAAAGACCCAGTCACTCTATCTTCGTTTATTTGCGGGTATATTGTCGGGTCAATTAAACCAGTTAAATCCGCAAAAGTATGAACGTTCCCATTGTTCATATAATATGTGACATCTAAAGAGCCTTTTACTATTCCGCCAGCAGCATAAGACCTCAATACCTCTACTTCTCCATGTTCTATATCTTCTTCGTATCTTAGAACTGTATTTTCTTTTGCTTTTACTTTTATGTAATAATCTCCAGGTGATAAATCCTCTGTGAGATATAAAGCCTGCCCACTAGGGTAAGATATTTTAGATCCACTTAGTATATTTTCAACCGACTCTGGAACTCTAACTCCTGGGCCATTTGGAGGTCCTAGTAAAAATGCCTTTTCCTCTCCTGCATCAAAACTAATATTTGCAGACTGCAGGGCGAACGAAATGTGGTAGTCTTCTAGAAACTTTTTAGCTTCTATTGGCTGGCTGGCTGAAAGCCCAACCCTATTCGCAAATACCATAACAGGCTTCTGCCCCTGTGAAGCCATAACCAATGGCACGTCTTCATATCTATAAAAAGGCTTGCTCATCTTTTATTATAAAAAGATTTATAGGACAAATCTACAGTCATCTTTCCGTCAACAGAAGACTTCATGCTTTCAGATAAAAGCCTTGCGCTTTTTATTTGATAATTTTGTATTTTTTCACCAAAGCAGTCATTGATTTTTATAGCTACATCTCTTACGTTTGGCGATATTAAATATTTCCTAAGCCTACTGTATTCATATTCATCTACATCTAAAGAGAATGAAGCGGTAACCTCAACTGGCCAAACTATATCGACCTGAACTGGATACGCGCTTCCAACGGCGTATATTGGGGATACGTCTACATTTACACTGTAATCAAAAGAAGTGACCCTATTGGTTTGTGATCCATCGCATTCAACTGTTATAGACCCTTGATTTGGTATTCTTATTTCTGGGAATAACCTAGGACCAGAAGCGTCATAACCTACAGGCTCATCAGTTTCTTTTAGTTTTATATCTCCATCACTATTAGCTAATTCAAAATACTGAGCAGACAAAGTTCTACTTTTAAAAGTTTCGTCCCTGGGGGAATATGTCTCATCCCCATTGTCCTGAAACAGTTGATCGGACGTAAAAATTGAAAAATTTTCTCTATCTAATATTTCCAAATCCTTATCATGAGTCTCTTTCCACCATAAAGTAGAATGGTTAGCTTCAGGTGTTTCATGTACATTCTTATTACCCCCTATATCGCCGAACACAGAAATTGATGTCGATGTTGTTGGCAAAGACCCGACAGAACAAGACACAGAATGGCTCGTTATATACGCCCCATTAAATCCGAAGTATTTATCTCCATAGTGAATGCTTCCCAGGAAATCATAATCCCCAGTATATTTTAAAAAAAAGTCTTCAGATACTAGATTAGAATTGATAGAAAAAGAGCCTTCCATTGGAGAGTCCAAAACAGACATGCTTTGAAACTTTTGATCCATAGGTTGCTGGTTGCATTCTTGGGAGTTATAATAACTATTATTTATATGGCCCCATCCAATTATGTTTATTGGTCTTTCACTTATTCCATAAGATCCATCAACAGAGGTTACTCCAGAAACTTGAGTCCCATTAATATAAAATTTTTGCTCGTGACTTAAAAAAGCTTGGTTCATTAACTCAGCTCTCCACCTATTCTTTTCTCCTGCCTGATGACATCTATCACTGCAGTTTTTATTTTAAGAGATAGATCTCTTTCTTTTTCATAAGATTGATTTCCACCCTCTGAAGATATAGACTCTGATCCAGCTTGGTCAATTTTTACGTTAACGCTTATGTTGTTTGTTACAGCTCCAGATTGCCCACTTGAAGCAGCTTGACTGGATTGAGGCGTAGTCGAAGATTCTGAACGAGTTAAATTGACGGACGAAGAACTTGACCCAGAAGACGGACTAATTGATGGGTAAGAAGATTTAGAGCTCGTTCCAACTATACCTCCTTCGTAATATCCGTACTCACCCCTCTTGAAACCTTCTGGATTTTGCATAGCAAAACGCATGGTATTCGGATTTGATTTTAATAATTTATCTGTAGAACTTTTTCTTATTATGAAGTCTCCTTCCCCTAGTCCCACTGGCCCAACATTATCAATACCACTCTTGCCCTGAATGACTGGTAGCTCACCAGTCTTATTCATATGATTGAGGTTACTGTAACCAATTTTCTTAGCTACCGAAGCTGGGACAAACCCTTCTCCAGCAGTAAGCATTGCGGGTACTTGGCCCCCAGATTGATACTTCAAGCCACTAGTTGGACTAGGTAAGTCATAATCCTCAAAACCATACGAAGCGGGGGTGGGTGAACTAATAGATGGGTTTATTGGAGCGCGGTAAGCTCTCAACGCATTTGCATTTGCAACATTTATTCCACCACTTACATTTGACTTATCAGAATCTAAACCAAGTTTTAGGGGGGCAGAATTAACCTTTCCTGTAAAGTCGCCAGCAATTTCACGTCCCATACTAGCCCTTCGCCTTGAATAGTCTTTTGCATTGTTGAAAGCCTTTTTTCCAGCTTTCATTCCTTTTTGTATATATGGGGAAATTTTTGAAAAGGCAAAACTCAAGGCAGAGCTTGCAACAACCCCCATTATAGATGCAACTGTCTGTTTTCTTTTTTCGACCTTTTCGTTCTTCTTTGCTGCTTCATATGCTGACTTCTCAATAAGGTAATCCGAATATTCAGCAATAACAGGATCATTAGCTATAAACCTAGAACTTAACCTTGGATCTCTTCTAGATAGATTTACGTCAGACTTTAAGTCTAAATTTTTTAATTTATTTTCATCAAATGTTGGTGGGTTTTCAAGAGTATTATTTTTTGTCCTACTCATAGCTTTAGTTACAGCCCCCATGACCAACATTTGGGTTATCCCTTGTGCGCCACGAACCGCTCTGTTTTGACTTTTTGGATTATTTAGCTCTGCAATTCCTCCACCCGAAAACCTTTGAACATCTTGTTTTGGCACAACGTACTCTCCAGCCGTAAGCATTGCTGGCACTTTATCTACTCCCGCAGGGCCTTCCACAAAACCACCTTTTGCGAATTTTTGTATTTTCCCTCCCCAAAAAAGATCTTCTGCGGATGTGGTTGGTCCTGTAGATTCAGGTATCCCTAAAACAGAGCTCATTGATGTATAGTTAGAATTTATACTTTGAGACATAGAGTCTGCGGCTGACGATAAACCATTAAAACTATTCGTTAATTGGCTTGAAGAACTATTTGTTGAATCGAGTCCTTGCGATAAATTATTTGAAGAACTAGTTACGCTATCAAGAGCCAAAGGAGAATCTGGAATGGCTGGCATAGATTCAAACCTACTCTCTATGGAATGGGAAGGTAATTCTAAGTTTCTGCGAAATTCGTTTTCTCCAGCATTTACCCCATCTGCACTTATATATGCTACAGGTACACCCTTGACGCCTATCGCATCGCCAAGAGCACTTCTCCCTGTTTCAGGATTAAATGACCCGCCTGCATCAGCGAATGGCGCATCTAGTTTTCGCAATCTATTTTCAACATCTGCGCTAGCTGGAACGTAATTTGGGTTTGGTTTTCCGTTTTGGCCAATCCTGGAAAAATTTGAAATCCCATTTGTAGATCCGCTGGTCGAAGAAGATTCAAATAAACCAGAGACACCCCCTCCTAATCCCCCTAGACTCAAGGTTATACCCAATTTTTGAAGCTCGAATTTTAAGTCGTTGGTTTGTTTCTCGACCGCAGCTTTTATGTTATCTAGCGGGCCTTTTAAACCTTCGGCCTTTGTGTTTAAGTCAACCATTTCGCTATGTATTTTCTCTTCTGTGGGAGCTCCATCTTCACCTGTAAATGCAAAAGTTAAATTTTTTATTATATTATCTATGTTATGCTCCATCACCCTGTCTAGGACTTTTTCAGCGATGCCCATGGCTAAATCTGCAAAAGCTTCGCTGGATCTCTTTGCCCCAGAACCGATATCCTTAAACATCTGCTTCATTCCAGATCTAGCTTCCTCAATACCAGTACTGACTAAATCAGAGCTAAGATTTTCAGAACTTACGTTTAACTCTGCCATTTTAACTCTAAGCCTATCCATCGCCCTAGATCCATCTCCAAACAACTTGTTTGTTTCTTCTAATCTCGTGGCATAATTTAATAAATTCTCAGAGCTCGGATCTATTAAAGCTCTTGTGGCTGCGTTTTTGGTATCACTGACTGATGTAGCCTTTTCGCTTATAATGCCTGCTCCTACATTTACCCTTCTTTCTTTATCGCTAAGCAGAGCTGCGTCTATTGCGTTTTTTGCTTCCTGCAATTTATTAGAAGACTCTTGAAGTCTATTTGATTGAAGTATAAGCTCCGCTTCTTTAGATTTGCCAGTCAATATGAGTGTATTTTTTGCAGATATTAAAGTAGACAAACCGAGGTCCGCGACCTGCTTCTGAACTTTTAAAGTCACATACTCTGTAAGATTTTTTTCCTGCGCTAATTGTTGCACCTTCTCAATCGAAAGGAGTGCGGCGATTTTCATATCGTCTACTTCTTTTGCTAATTGATTTTTAACAAATGTGCTTCTTGTTTTTTGGTCGCTAAGCTGCCTAAGCCTTTCGCTGGATTCGTCTCGAGCTAAATCAGCGTTCACCATTTCTGTTGCTACTTTTGTTTGTATGATTGTTTTGTATGCGTAGGTGTCCCTTAAAGTTGTTTGCTGGGCTTTTAATGCTGCCAATGCTTGAGAAGAACTTTGTGCTTCAGTAATATTTTTTTCTCTTTGGGTTTGCATGGCAGCGTCTTGTAGTGCTTGACTTTCAATGACTGACTTTAATCCTTTCTCTGCACGATCATTCGTAACTTTTAAAGTTGCCGCCACGCCTTTCATATTTTCAATTTGGGCTTGAGCAAAAGGCAAACCTTTTGCAAGCATAGCCTGAAGTTGTTTTGCTCCTTTAACAGTTTTAGCAGCTATTAAGGCTTGGATTTCTTTTTGTCTATTTACAAGTATTTGATTTTTCTCATCCTCGTTAATTAGATGGATGGATCTTATATAAGATTTTTGCAAATCTTTTAATTTTATTGCATTTTCTCCTGTCTCGTCACTGCTACTTTCAATGCCGCTTTCCAATATTTGAATTTTTTCTTTAATGCCAGATTCTGTAAAAATTTTAGTAAACTCTTTCAATTGATAATTTGCATCATTGCCTAACGCAGGACCAAAGTTTTTAACTAGTTCGTTTAGTTTAACGCTTTCTGTTTTTATTTCTCCACTTTGAATATTCCCCAATAGTGAATTAACTATATCTGATTTTTTTAAATCAGAATTGAATTTGCTAATCAATTTCGAATTAAATTCTCCAGACAAATTTTTTCTTTTTTGATTTGAATCATTTTGTATGTTCACTCTTTGTCCAGTAAAGTTTTTCTCTATTTCTATTTGTTTTGAAATAGCGTTATTTTGAGAAAGTATTTTTCTTTTTATATTCAACAATTCTTTTTCTGTTTTGCTTGCCTGAACTCCTGCCTGCAGTAACACCTTATCAGTTTTTATTTTATCTTGAGCATTGAATAGCAACTCGTTAGTTGCTTTTATAAGATCTTGGTTGGCTTGTGTTTGTTTTGTTCTATTTTGCTGATCTTTACCTTGTTTACCTAAAGATTTAACCTGTGAATCTCTGAGAATATTCGCTACGACTTTAGTGGGATCCTCTACACCCTGTTTTTCTGCAAAATTAAGCAGAGCCGAGCCTTTTAAACTTTTTAATCTTTTTATTTCTTCTTGAACTAACTTGTCTCTCTTTAAATTATCCCCCTTGCTCTGCTCTTCAAATCTACTAAACTTTATTTGAGATTGACCTATACCAGCGTTCTTTAAAAAGGGAACTATGTCTTTGTTTAAAACTTCCTTACTTTTAACGCCCTGCACTTTCGCCCCTCTTATCTGACGAATCCTCGTGAAAAAGTTATCAGACGCCTTGATATTACCCTGATCAGTTTGGAAAACTTTTTGAGTTAACTCCTTGCCCTCTAGGTTTTTAGCTAATATTCCAGTTATTTTTTCAGAAGATTCTTGCCTGGACCTTTCTCGGTTTAATCTATCAAGTATTTCTATTGATTCTTTTAAACTTTCTGTTTCCCCTCTTTTTAATTTATTTAAATCTTCGATCAAATTTTTATTTTTAATATTACTTGTGTCAACTTCTTGTATACCTTTGGATTGTTTGGCAAATAATTCTATTTGACTTATTCTTAAATTATTTAATTCCTTATCTTGTTTAAGGCTTCTTCTATGGCCCATTGCTTCTAACTTTGATATTGACTCTGATGTTTCAGACAATTCTTCAGTTGTTTCTAAAGCATTTTTTGCCGATTGAGCTGATTCGGCTAATTTTTCCAACCTATCTGCGGATTTTTCAGCCTCGCTTCGAAATCTATCAAGCACTCCCTCTCCAGTAAAAAACTTTAAGCCCTCATTAAGTATGGTAAAGCCTGTATATAGTTGCCCGATTATTGGAACGAATCGCAAAAATCCTTTGCCCACCATACCCAGCCCCTTGCCAAGCGCCCCTAAACCTGCGCCCCCCATTCTTCTAGGTATCAATGATGAAACGGCAGCCTTGCCCCCTCTTCTTATAGAACCAATTGATCCGCCAGCTTGCGCTCTACCTTTTTTTGAGAAAATTGAGCCTTCCCCTATTAAACTGCTAGATTTTGACCTCTTGACACCAAAAGAACTGCTGAGTTCCCCTAGTAGCATGTTTGATTGAACCATCGAAGCTATCACATTAGACGAGGCTAATCCAAGCTCGCCAAATGTTTTAGACACCCCATTTCCGTTTTTAGCCATTTCCTCAAGCGGCCCATTGGCCATGCTTATCGCACTCTGAAGGGCGAATAGTTTCATCAGGCCACCACCCATTGCGTCGGTGCTAGCCCGTGTGTTTTTTGTGTTTTGTTTTATGGCGTCTGAGTTTTCTTTTACCGCTTTGTTATTGCCCAAATCGCTTTCCTTTGGTATGTACTTGGCAGAAGTGGCCTTATTCATTCTATCATCTTTATATGTGACACGGGGCAATTTTTCATGGGGCAATTTTTCATTAAAATTAGGCACAAACCCTCCGCTTGCTCCGTGAGTTTTTGGGTCAATGCCCATTTGTTTAGCTCTTCTAATCCCCTGCTTAACACCCATAGGCTCATCTCTTGTATTCGTAACAGCAAGGCCCATTGGATTAGCTCTAGACATCAAGCCGTCGTCTCTTTCTATTCTTACTTGAGACTTAGGTACGCCTGCGCCATATTCTCTTTTTATAGCCTCAGATAAAGGATTTGCGAAATTAGGCACATAACCTCCACTAACAAATCCAGCAGCTAAATCGCCCTTGCCTTTGACTTTTCTAGTGGTGAGATTTTCAAGTAATGTAGCTTCATCTCTGTCAAATACGCCGCCAAATATATCAAAAACATAATCTTCGTAAATTTTATCTCCACCAATAAATTTTTTAAGTTTTTTCTTAAGCTGAACAAAGCTATCAAAATGAATTTCACTATTATCATGGCCGCTGTCTATCGTAAGTTGCCCTCTTGTCTGCAACCCTGACTGGACTCTATTTTTTGCTTGAGGGAACATGTGCATTAATCGCGCCCAAGCAGTTGGACCTTTGCCATTTCTTTGCGGAACAAGCATTCCAGAGCCAACAGAATCATACTTGTTCATTAAACTATTAAAATTTCTAAATGCTCCACCCTTTTTATCTATACTGGGATCTCTTTGACTGTTGACTATCGCAGCGTACCCTGGCGACATGTTTTTATATTGCAAAGTAGTACCTGTCTCTCTGTCTGTTAACATTTTGGATTTATAGACAAAGTTAGGAACGAAGCCATGACTCATGATATTGACCCTACCACCTTTTTGTTTGTGCTTTCTGGCTGTATTTAATTTCTTTGGATCATAACCCATATCAATCAACATATCATAGTCACTCTTCAAACCCTTATTCACATAGCTTTCAAGAAACATTTGATGAAACATGTTCTTTGACTTAATTGACATTGTCCCCAGGCTGCCGCCTTTAAATTTTATTCCTTTGTTAGCTGGATCTTTTAAAACGTCCTGAATCTTTTGTTGGCGAGTTCTAAAGTCTGCAAAGCTTGGAATGAAACCCTCGCTTAGCCTCTTGGAGCTAAACCTTGCTTGGGATCTATGAGCCTCATCTATTCTTAAATTTTTATTTTTTCTTTCGCCTTTTCCATATAGTTCGTTTTGCTTCAAGTACATTATAGCTTTATTATGAGTATAATGCATGTCTGGGTTGGTTTTTGTTCCTTTATTTATTTTATAATTTTTACCCCATATACCGACCCCTCTCTTTTTGGCAAACTCAGTGAGTTCTTGGTAATCTTTGTACTGACCTTGGTTTAAGTACCTTCTATCTGGGACCCCGTAACCCTTAACAATAAGTTCTTCAGCCAGTTCTTCATCCCTAAAA
>Ga0181402_1000842_pt1 | contig 11400 bp, 5 predicted proteins | sample 25SPOviralmetaG_FD_130131 | JGI IMG/M metagenome (GOLD analysis project Ga0181402, IMG submission 130131) | Marine viral communities from the oligotrophic San Pedro Time Series (SPOT) site, San Pedro Channel, CA, USA - 25 SPOT_SRF_2011-08-17 | ecosystem: Environmental > Aquatic > Marine > Strait...
CCAACAATCTAGATAGGATATTCTTTAGAGATAGTTCTATGAGTATGGATACAGCTGTGCCATTATTTACTGGTGACAAAGAAATAGAGTTTCCTGGTGGTTACGACGATGATGCAAAAATATTTGTACGTCAAACGCAGCCACTACCAATGACAGTATTAGCAATTTATCCAAGGCTCAACACGTTTGATAAATAAAGGTAATTAAATGGAAGTAACAACGGCATTAGCAATAGCAAATTTTGGTTTAGGTTTGTTTGGCGCAAGCAAATCAAAAAGTGCAGCTGATAGAGCAGCTGAAGCGGCAAGAGAAGCAGCAGAGTTTAATGCTAAAATTGTTGAACGAGATATAGATATTCTTGAAAGGCAATCAAAGCTAGTTGATGTTTCGCAAGTTTTAAGAGAAAAAGTTAGCCGATTTCGTTTTTCTCAAATGCAAGGCTCTGTTATTACAGGGTTTGCTAGCGCTGGAATAGACATTGCACAAGGAACGCCTATGCGTGTTCTTAGGCAAAACGCTAGAGAATTTGAATACGATATGGCTGTTAACAGGTTCAACGATAGCGTTACTCAAATGCAAATTGCGGATGGTAAAGAAAACGCAAGACTATCTGCTGAATTGATGAGAATGGAGGGTGCTGCTCAAGCTGGTGCAATTTCTGCTCAAGGAACTAAAAGTTTAATTTCTGGAATTGGTCAAGCGTTTCAATATGCTTCTGGTGCTGGGTTATTTGATGAGGGTGCGTTTAGATCTTCGCCAGTAGGAATGGAAAATTTTGGTGCTCCACCAATGCGCCCTTCTACTTCTACACTTGGTGGGTCTCAGTTACGTATAGGATAATGAAATGAGAATACCTCGATATAGGCTTCAATCGCAAATAACAACCCAAGCACCTGGGCAAAGAATTACAGCTCGTAAAAGAGCACAACCTTTTATCCAAGAGATAGAGCAGAAGGCAGCTGTTCAAACCGAACTTTTTTCTCAAGCTGCTGAATACGCTTTACAACAACGCAAAATAAAAATTGAAGCTAAAAAGAATGAGGCCATTCTTGGTGGAAAAGAAGCCATGATGGAGCTTTCAGATAAATTGCTTGATGATAAAAATCCTTACGATATTTTTACTGATGATGGTAAAGGCAGATGGGATCAAAATATAAAAGATATAAAAACAAGACTTAAAAGCGACATTGGCACAGATCGTTATGCACTTGCAGATTTTGACAATGCTTTTGATCAAGCAGAGCTTTCATTGCGTTTTCAGCTAAAAGGGCAAATTGATAATAAAATAGAAAAGATGCGTGTTGCCGCATTAGATCGAAGAAACGATCAATTTATTCAAGAGTGGAGCAGTCCAAATTCTGATCCTAGTACATTTGATTTAGCTAATGCAACTATCAATCAAATGCTAAAACAAGCGGTAGGCAATGGCGGCGTAAATCCAGAAATTGTTGAAAAAATTGGGCAAGAAAATTTAAACAAAATAGCAAAAAATGTAATTTTGGGATATGCTGGAACAGACCCAGATCGTATTTTTGCTTTATCAACTTATTTAGATATAATTGATTTACGTGTAAGTGGAGATATTACAGAAGAAGAAATGATTGCTCAATTAAATGAGTTGCCATTGCCTAATTCTGAGTGGACAAGAATAATTTTAGGTTCTGTAGATAGGGCCACGGCAAGAGATATTTTAGGAGACACTCTTACACAAGCAAATCGTTTTGAAGCTTATAGAAAAAAACAAAATAAATTAGTTGATGAATCATCTATTGAAAGATTAAAAAAATTAAAACTTCTTGCATTTTCAAGCGATACAGATGCTGATAAAAAAATTAAAATTAAAGATCTTAATGATAGATATGAAACTGTTTTTTTAACAGATTTTAATGCAACTATACAAAGTTTTATAAAAGGCCCAGAAGAAGATCGTTACATTATGGGTAATGATTTAAAAAGAGCTTTAAAACCGTTTTTAGTTGATAATAACATGTTAAGCATTTCTGAATTGCAAAGTCTTGAAGCAGAAATAAATGCAGACGATTTAGGGCAAACTATGTTTTCTCGCTCAGATAATATGGAGCTAGTTGATAAATTAACATTAGATGTTGCTAATGAAGTAAACTCAAGAGAATATTTAATTGAAAATAAAAATTTATTAACAAGAGAAACTTTTTCTAGTTTTGAAAAAGAATTTGATGACATGGAAGGCGCAGAAGAAACAGATCTTCAAAGCGCATTAAGTGATATAAATTCTTTAGTAAAAGATGAAATGAATTTTATTGACAGAGATGTTTTGACAAGCAGCGAAAGGGTGTCAAATCAAAGCGCAAAAAAAATTATTGGTCAATTAAAAAGAGGCGTTTTAGATAAAACTTTAAAAACTCCAGATGATGTTTTTAGTAAAGCAAATGAGCTTATGAATATTGAAAAAGAAAACGCAAAAAGACAGCTAATGCCATTTTACCAAACACTTTTAGTTAGTATTAATCAAAATACATATTTTAATGGCGCAATATTAAATAACAGCACAACACCTTTAGAAGATTTACAAAAAAGACTTGATGAATTGTTAAGTCAAAACCCTAATTTGTCTGGAACAATAGACCCAATGTTTCAGCAATTTTATGCTGATATTAATGATTACGTTGTGCGAGGTTTATTTGAATGAGCGATTTAAATTATAATGTTGATGACGAAATATCAAAATACATTGATGCATATCAAATACAAAAATCTGGTATAGGGCCAAGAAATTTAAAATCTGCTCCAAGGAGATTTAACCCGATTACTGGAGAATATGATGTTTTATCACGTATGCAAAACGGAGGGTATTTAAAAATTGGGTCTGAGCCCTTGGCTATGTCGGAAGACCCAAAGCAGCCTTCTATAGTTAGTCAAGAAACTGAAAAAATGCCAGACATAGGGCCGCAAGTTGAAAGCGCACAGCAGTACGCAAAAAAAGTAAAAGATCTTCAAGGGGAAGTTACATACGAAGATTTAGAAAGCGCTGGGTATTCTTCTCAAGTTATTGAGACAATTATGCCTACTTCTGTTGATAAAGATATTGCCGAAGAGCGTACAGAGCCGTTATCTACTAAAGAGGTAGAAAATATTATTCGTAGCGGTGGATCTGTTATAGGCGAGTATGATCCAACCTTGCGCGAAACTGGCAAAGTAGAACTTACTCAGTATCTTTTAGATTTGGCAGAAAATAGTCTTGCTGAAGATTTACAAGCGAAAGGTTTATTAGAAGATCAAATACAAACAGAGCTAGAGGCAGAAAGACCACGCCTTATAAACGAAGCAGATGCATTGTCAGGCATGTTTTTTGGCAGCCCTAGCTCATTAGGCATTGGCGTAGGCGATTTTGTCACAGCTGGTATTATGGACATTCAAGAAGGCTCTAGGTTGTTTGCTCAAGGCCAAGCAGGTGATAGCGTAGCTGATCGAGCTTTCGGCGCATTACTTGTGGTTGCCGGGCTAGCAGAGGCTACTGGCGTTGGTATGCTTGTTGGAAAGGCAATTAAGAAAAGCATACCAACATTACGAGCTGGATTAGCTGATGTTGGTGAGCGCTTAAATCAACCGGGTGAAATGCCAGTTGTAGCTAGTAATTTAGGTAATGTGGGTCAACTTAATAAACCGCCGTTAGCAGATAGTTTACCAGGCCGTATATCTACTAGACTGCCTACTGCAAAGCAAATAGACGAAGATCCTATGTCTGGTGAATTAATCATTGGATTAGAAGAAATGAAAAAAGATCCAAAGCTTTTTGATTTTAATGTAAGTATTACAAAAGATTATCCTAATATGCGTCTTGCTGAAGATAAGACAGTAGACGAAACAAGTGAACGTTTTATTGAACATGTAAAAGATAATTTGTTATATCTGCATGATGAAGTGCCAGATGCAACAAGAACAAGAAGCCAGAAATGGTATGATGGTGCTAGAGCAATAACTGATCAATGGTCAGAAGAATATGGCGCTCCAGATACATCTATTGCTGGCGTTCTTGCCGCACTATCACCGCAAAAAGATTGGTATCAAAATGTAAGTTTGGCGCAACGAACACTTGATGTTGCTATTAAAGAAAAAGATTTTATTTTTGCGGATGAAATGGAGCAAACATTTAGATCTTTACCGTCTCTTAATAAACCTAAGTATGAGCCAATGTTAAACGCTATAAAAGGCAAATCATACACAGAAATTGTAGACGAAAACCCAGCATTTCAATCAACATTAAGAGCTCTTTTTGTTCGGTTATATGATCAAACATACAATACTCCAGATTATAAAATTGTAGGGCCAGAAGGTGATTTTTTACAAACAGCAACAAATGCTGATGGAAGCCCAAGCAAAGCAGCTTGGGGATCATTAAATGAAATTGGTAAAGCTGTAGCATCTATTGATGCGGCTGGAGATGTAAATACAATATCACGTTTAATGGGTGAGCGTCATAAAGTAAGAAATTTTTACAATAATATATACAATCCTAATTCACCGTTTGGAGATGTTACTATAGATACACATGCAGTTGCTGCTGGCTTATTACGCCCATTGTCAGGCAATTCATTAGAAGTTGATCACAATTTTAAAAACATGAGCGTAAAAGGTCGTGGAACAACTAAAGGATCTGCAAAAACTGGTGTTTCTGGTAATTATGGATTATATGCAGAAGCATATAGACGAGCTGCTGCTGAACGTGGTATTCTACCAAGGCAAATGCAATCTATTACGTGGGAAGCGGTCAGAGGTTTATTTACTGATAAATTTAAACAAAATGCTAAAAATGTTACAGATATTAACGAAATATGGCAAAGATACAAAAATGGCGAAATAGAATTAGACGAAACAAGGAGATTGGTAAATGAAAGAGCAGGTGGAGTTAACGCCCCTAGCTGGGAGTGAAGATGGAGTTTTAGCGCTAATGGAACGTTTTAATCTTCCAATGACAAGGGAACAATATTTAGAATTAGCATTTATGGGAGATGTTCCTAAATTAGGTGCTGAAGAAGAAGTAGGCATACCAGAACAATTTCAAATAAAGTGATACAGAATGGCAATTGACCCAACAGAACTAGCGCAAGAGCAAGAGCAGCGGCAACGTGTTGATGTTGTGGGCGCACCTACTGAGTTTGCCAAAGGGCCAGAGCGCGAGGGAGTTGAGGTTGCCGCAGTCGGAGATCTATTAAAATTATTCGGAAAGTTGCCTGGGCCAGTAAAACCAACAAAACCAAAAGCTAGGCCTGATGCTGCAACGCCGCCTGATGTTTTGCCGCAAAGACCTCCTACAATAGCTGAACAGCCAATTGCAGAGCAAACAAGTCCTTTATATTCCTATCAAGACGTTCAGCGCCAGGTTGCTCCTCAAGTATTAGAACCACCAGCATTAAAAGAATTTGAGCGTAGAGGCTTTCAAGCTTTTCCAAATCCAGATCAATCTACCATTGATCAGGCAAAAATATTTTTAGAAGAAGACGCAGATAAAGCAGCTAAAACGGCTGAGAATATAAAAACAAAAGCTAAAAGCGTTATAACAAAACAGCAATCTGGATTTTCTGTAAGGCCAGAAAACTTACTAAGCGGCGAAAGAACCAAAAGTGTTTTAGAGCGTTTAGAAGAGATGAAGACAGATTTAAAATCAATTAAAGATGGGGGCGATTTTAATTTTGATCTTATAAATACTGGCGAGGATTTGCATTACAGTATTCAAACTTTATCAGAAGAATTTGCTGATGAAATTGATTTAACAAAACGTGGAATTATTACACAAGAGCAGACCATTGAAGAGGCTGCCAAAATTGTTGCAGAAGATGAGTTTGGTTTTACAAAAGAATTATTAAATAGAAAAATAGGCGATGGCTCTTTTAATGCCGCAAAAACATTAGCGGCTCGACAACTTCTTGTTAAAAACATGGAACGATTGCTAGATATACACACAAAAATTAAAACAGATATGGCAAAAACTATTAACGGCGATGGTAATGTTCTTGATGCCGATTTGTTTGCATTTCGTAAGCAATTAACCATACAAGCTGCTATACAAATGCAAGTAAAGGGAAACCAAACAGAAGCAGCTAGAACATTAAATAGTTTTAATATTCCTGTTTCTGGCGAAGACCAAGCATTGCAAACGTCAGCAAATGCTAGTCGTCTTTTGCAAGAAAGTGGCGGCAAAGAAGTTGCTATGGAAATGGTAGAACGATTTGGGCAAATAGCCGAAAGTGAAGAGGGCGTTGGAGGCATAAATAGATTTGCTATAAAAGCTTACCTTGCAAAAAGTAAAGAAGTTATACACCAAGCATATATGGCTGGCTTGTTATCAAACCCAGCAACGCAAATGAAAAATATTCTTGGTACAGGTTCTTACATGCTGTATCAAATACCATCCGAAGTACTAGCTGGTGCATTTGGTGCTGCATATAGAAAACAAGCAGCTATAAGAGGCGTAGCTGTTAATCCCGATCAAGTATATATGCGAGATGCATTACTACGAATGAAAGGTTGGTCTGATAGTTTTAAAGACGCTTTAAGCGCAGCATCTCTTTCATTTAGAACAGAAATGCCAAGCGGCGGTAAAAATAGATATGATTTAGAAATATATAATCCAGTTGGAGAAGCAGAAGAAACTTTCTTTTCTAAATCATTATCTCATGTTGGGAAAACAGTAAGATTACCTTTTAGATTTTTACTTGGGGCAGATGAGTTTTTTAAAGTTATGTCTTCAAGAGGGGAGCTATATACAGCTGTTAGCCGTAGATATGGTGATTTAATTTTACAAGGGAAAACTGACGAAGAAGCTCTTGCGGAAGCTGGTATGCTTTTACTCGATCCTAAAGCAGTTGACGAAATCTTAGACGAAAAAGCTAAGTATGATACGATGCAATCTGACTTAGGCACATTAGGTAAAATTACTAAACCAATACAAAATAATTTTTTAGGAAGATTTATTTTACCTTTTGCAACCGCACCTACAAACTCAATGTTTAGAGTTACAGAAGCGACACCACTTGGTCTTTATAAAGCTCTTGGGCCAAAATCTTATGGAGCTGGAAAAACACCAAGAGAAAGACAGCTTGCAGCTGGAAGAGCATTTGTAGGATCTGCAAGTATGTTAATGTTTTCTCAATTTGCTGTTGAGGGTCGCATCACTGGATCTAGACCACGTAATAAAGCAGCAAGAGAAGCACTGCCACCGGGTTGGCAGCCTTATAGTTTTGTTGTAAGAGACGAAGGTTTTCCTGGTGACATGCCTTTATACGATGATTATGGCAGACCAAACGGCCCACTTAAATATATTTCGTATGCAGGGTTTGAGCCAGTAGGTGCAATAGTAGGTATATCTGCTGATTACGCGCAGCAAGCATCAGAGCTTCCACCAGGGCAAGGCACAATAAAATATCTTACTGATAGAGCGGCTATAGGAACATCTGCAATTGCAGATTATATGTCAGAACTACCAATGCTAAAAGGTATAGCTGATATTGTTGATGCTATGAGGGGAGAAGGTTTAGAAAACATATTTAGAAGCTACCCTCAAAGTGCTACACCTTTAGTTTTTCCAAATATTTTTAGCGGTCTGCAACGAGGTATTTATGATCTAGCAGATCCAAACGTAGTAAGGCCAAGAAAAGATGTTCAGTATTGGACGCTTGAGGAAGTAATGGCTAAAGATGAAGATGGTAATTATATTCACGGAACTACGCCAGCTGGTGAACCAAAGGGATTAAGAAAATTAGGTACTGTTAAAGATAGCGCCCTTGATAAAGTACTTAGCTCAATTGATAGCTATCAAGACATGGATAGTTATTTTAGCAATCAATATGATACCAATGCAATTTTTTACGATACATTAGGAAATGAAATAAAATCTACAAGTTTAAGTATTGCAAACAATCCTATAGGCGCAATTAGAAATAGAATACTTGGTATTCGTATTGACCCTGATCAAGAATTAACTGCATCAGAAAGCGAACTAATGAGGTTGTATGGAGAAACTGGTAGATGGGGGTTATCTAATAAAGAAAGCTTAAACGGCATACCATTAAGCTTTGGCGCTCAATCAGATTGGACAATGTTGGCTAAAGGAGTGCTAAGAGATCCAGAAGGTAATCCTTTACCTAAATTAGATTTAGAGGGGAATAAGGTAAAAGGCAAAGAAGGTAATACTGTTTTTGAAAGAACGCAAATTAGAATACCAATGTTTAGAAATATAAATTTAAACTTTAGTGATGCTCTTACTCTTTTAACAAAAGGAGAATTAGTGTATCCAGATGGTGCGGTTATAACAGATGTATTTACAAACTATCAAACAGCATCGTCTGACGAAAGATTGGCTTTAATTGGACGTTTAGAAGATCAATTTTATAATGCAACTATTTCTAAACTTTTTGAAGCAACAGACAGCGAAGGTAATTTACGCCATAAAAGTTTGCGTAAAGTTTATAAAGATAAAGAATTGCAAAAAGATCTGGAAGGTATGTTAAACAGATGACAGTAAGTAGTAGCACAAATAAAGTTTCATTCAGCGGCAACGGCACGTTAACAACCTTTGCCTACTCTTTTAAGATCTTTGATCAAGATGATCTTACGGTTATTTTACGTGCGGCTAACGGTACGGAAACAACCCAAACAATAACAACGCACTATACTGTTACAGGTGTAGGATCGGCTAGCGGCGGTAACGTAGTGTTTGGAACTGCCCCGGCAAGTGGTGTTACGGTTGTTATCATACGCGAACAGCCTTTAACGCAAGGTTTGGATCTTGTTCCTAATGATCCGTTTCCAGCGCAATCGTTAGAAGAAAGCTTAGACAAGCTAACGTTTATGGCGCAGAAGCACGAAGAGGAACTTAGTCGAGCTATCAAAGGCTCTCGAACAAACGTCATAGCTAATTCTGAGTTTACTATCTCTGCTACTGATCGAGCAAACAAAGTGTTTGCTTTTGATAGTTCTGGTAATTTATCAATCACTCAAGAGCTTGGCACTTTCAAAGGCGATTGGGCTGCAAGCACTGCATATGTAGAACGTGATCTAGTTAAAGATACATCAACTAATAACGTATTTATAGTAAATGCAGCGCATACTAGTAGTGGCTCTCAGCCTTTGACTACAAACACTAATAGTTCAAAGTATGAAAAAATAATTGATATTACCAATCCTCCGGGCAATTTTAGTGTTGGTGGTAATTTAGCTGTAACAGGATCAGTTACAGGCGCTAGTTTTGTAATTGGTTCCGCTGATATTAATGAAAACGATTTAGAAGCAATTGATGGTGTTACTGCTGGAACAGTAGCAGCAAGCAAAGCAGTTGTGGTTGATGTTAATAAAGACATCTCTAGTTTTAGAAACCTTACTGCAAGCGGCATTGTAAATTATGGCAGCTTGTCAGATGGCTCAATTACTGTCACAGCATTTGTTGATGAAGATAATATGGCATCAAATAGTGCTACGCTTATTCCTACGCAACAATCTGTAAAGGCTTATGTTGATAGTCAGGTTGGTGCAAGCGATACACTTACTGAAATATTAGGAAATGGTAATACTACAAGTGGCACTAATATACAGCTAACCACAACAGACGAAGTCCAGTTTAGAGACACAGCATTAAAGATAAGTTCTTCTGCTGATGGGCAGCTAGACATTGATGCGGATACTGAGGTTGAAATTACAGCGCCTACGGTTGATATAAACGCAAGCACTGAGGTTAATATTAGTGGCGATCTTACCGTAGACACTAACACGCTACACGTAGATAGCTCTAATAATCGCGTTGGGATAAAAACAACAAGTCCTGACAATGAGCTAACAGTTATCGGAACTGGTTTTTTTGGCGCAAGTACAGCTGGTGTTGGGCTATCTAATAGTGGTGCTGATCTTGCTTTAATTTCTGGGCAAACACCATCAGGAACATACAAGCCTCTTAAAATATCTTCTACTGATCCATCTAGTAATTATTTGTATTTTGATACCACAAGCGGCATTGGAATAAATAATGATAGCCCTTCTAGCTTTAATAGTAAATTAGTTATAGGTGTGACTTCTGGCTCTAACACTATGACTATTGCAAGTGGTACAACAAGCGTTGGTAATATTCATTTTGCAGATGGAACAAGTGGCGATGCTTTGGATGCAGGATACATTAGGTATCACCATCAATTTGATAGATTAGTTCTAGGTACTGCAAGCGCTACTGTTGAGCCACTTAGGATAACAAGCAGTGGTTCTGTTGGCATTAAAATTGCAGGTGACCCTTCTACAGAATTAGAGGTTAATGGTACTATTACTGGTACTGGTTTTGCAAGCACTGGCAACATGACCTTCGGTGACAATAACAAAGCCATCTTTGGCGCAGGGTCTGATCTACAGATTTGGCATGACGCAACCAACAATAGTATAATTCGGGATGCAGGAGCAGGTGATTTATTCATTCAAGCATCTGCTAATCTAAGACTAACAAATGTTGGTGGCGCAGAAACGTATGCAATTTTTACCGAAAATGGCGCAGCGACTTTATATTATGACAACTCAGCCAAGATTGCCACCACGTCCACAGGCGTAGACATATCAGGTAACATAAACGCAGTTGATGATATTTATATGTCAAATGCACTATTTCATGAAGGTGATACCGACACTCATCTTTCTTTTGGAACTGATTTACTGGCGTTGACAACAGGAGGCACTGCTAGAGTTTATGTAAGTAATTCTGGTGTTCAACTAGGCGATACAGGCAACGGCTACTTCCAACCTGTTTCTGGTGACTATGGTTCTATCCAAATTGATGGTGGGGCGCATACTGGATACGAAGGTTACAGCATTGGTGGTCGTATTGTCTTAATGCATGATAACAGTAATACAACTTATCTTTTTAATGACGTAGATAATGAAGCTTTCATTAAAATGACTAATAATGGTGCTGTTCAACTTTACCACAACGGTACAAGTAAGATTGCTACCACCTCCACAGGTATTGACGTAACTGGCACTGTCACGGCTGATTTGCTAAATGTCACTTCTGGTTCTTCTGCTGACAATATTGTGCAAGTGTTTGGTGGTGGGACAATATATGCAGGATTAGGAGTTGATGGTACTGGTGCAATAATAACGGCTGGTAGTTCTGGCTCTGCTGATGCTGCCCTTATTATAAAAACTTCTGCTAGTGGAACTGAAACAGAACGACTCCGCATATCAGCCGATGGATCGGTTGGCATTGGGACCTCTAGCCCACAGTATCAAAAGTTTGTAATTAATACCCCAGACGAAAATCACATGCGCCTAGAAAATGGCTCAGAGCTTGCAATTATACGACTTATGGATACAGGCATATTAGACTTTTGGAGTCACGGTACATCAAATAATGAGATTACCTTTACTCAAGGGGTTGGCTCTGGTTCTGAG
>Ga0181402_1000844_pt1 | contig 11382 bp, 2 predicted proteins | sample 25SPOviralmetaG_FD_130131 | JGI IMG/M metagenome (GOLD analysis project Ga0181402, IMG submission 130131) | Marine viral communities from the oligotrophic San Pedro Time Series (SPOT) site, San Pedro Channel, CA, USA - 25 SPOT_SRF_2011-08-17 | ecosystem: Environmental > Aquatic > Marine > Strait...
AGATTCACTTCGATAAGCTCTTAGCATATTAACTTCGTTACCATCAAAAAGGTCTTCAATAGTCGATGGAATACCCATACCTCTTCCTGTAGCGTCATACGCTCCACGCAAAGTATGATAAGGGTTTGTATAGCCTATACTAGAAAAAACTTTATTGTTTGGAGTTTCAACAGAATGAATAACCATACGATTAGAAATAAGTGCAGATTGGTTAGAGTTAAATAAATTTTGTTTAGTTAATTCTAATGCAGCTACGCCTGCAAAAGCTTCTAGTCTATCGTGTTCTTTTTCAGCTATGTCTGCATAAAGTGGGTCAGTCTCTTCAATTTCATTACGAGAAAAAGCTATTTCTTTTATTCGGTCTTCAACAGCTTTGTTGTCTTTAGCTGACAGCTTACTCATCTGCAGTTGACCCTGTGCTCGAATAGGACTGTTTTCATCTGCTAAAATAACAGAAACTTTTCTTGTAAAATCATTTTCAGCAGCAGCTACATCACCGTTAGTAAATGACATTCTACCACCTTCTTGGATTTTAACTTCAGTTATAGAAGACGGTTGACCTTGTTTATCGTACTTAGTAATAATTTTAACAGGAATTTCTTTACCGTACTCGTCTTTAACATACTTAACATCACTAATAGTAGGAGCTTTAACACCTAAATCTACGTTCTGTAAAAGTTTATTAGTTGCTACAAAAGAAGCAAACGTAGGGTCGCCAGACTTTGCATAAGCCTTTTTAAATGCAATTAAATCTTCAGCTTTTGTGTGCAAGCTAGCTGCTAAATTAGCAGAATCTTTTTTCATTAATCCTGTCATTTGACCTACTTTATCAGAAATAAAACCTTGTATTCCCTTTCCTTTAGTTCTACCAAGAGCTTCGTTATATGTAGTAATCGCATCACCACCGCCTGTCGCCTTTAAAAAATCTTGGGTGCTTATAAAACTCTTATTTTTATTTTTACTTAAAAAATTTGTAGTATGTCCATATTCTTCATCGTGACGTTTCTGTAACTCTTGACCCCACAAAGAAGCTAAACCAGTAGCAAAAGAATCATATTCAGCTTTATTATAGTTTCCATCAGGATACATTTGCTGTAAAAACAAATTAACTTGTGGTGTTGCTTTAGCTTGGAAATACATTTCCTTACCACCTTCAAAGGCATCAGCAGCTTCGTTAGTTTCGTGTATACGAGAAGCATAATCTCCGGCAGTTTTAATTTTAAGTTTTTCTGCCATTCTATCTTCGTTATTTAAAAACTCTTCTCGTCTTTTATTAATTAAACTATCTGCTGTACTCCAAAGAAGGTCAACACCTAGTTGCTTCCACTCGTTTTTTTGCGCTCTTTTTCTAGCTTCTCTTGCTTTTTTATCGTTTCTTTCTTGCATGTTAGCTAGTAAGCTTTCACCATATTCACTGCTGTTCATTATGCTTGTACCTCTTGTTCAGGTGGTAACATTAAACTAGGTTCTTGGGTTGCAGGTTGTTCTGCAGTATCTTCTACAATGTTTTCAGTTGGAGTATCTCCACCGCTTTCTACGCTTTTTGGAGTTTGTTGAGCTAATAAACTATCAATATCTGGAAGAGAACGCATTTCATCTTCCATATCTTTAGTTATAATTCCATGAGGAATAGCCTTACTAAGCCTTGCAAGTTTTTCTTGTTCGACTTTAACACCAAACATTTCTTCATCTTCCTCTTCATCTTCCTCGTCTTCTCTTGTAATTTTAATATCTAAATCTAAACGCTCAGCCAAAGCAATAAGCATAAACGCAAGAGGCTCAGCCATCATCATCATTAAATCAGGATTAAAAGCACCGTTTACAAATTGATTAAAAAGAATAACCTTAACGTAATCCATAACAGGAACACCATTATTAATTCCTTGCATTAATGTTGCATAGCGTTCATCTTCTGTTACAAAGTCCCACAAGTGTTTAGAAGCATCTTGAACTGTTGTAAGTTTAGGGGCTTGCTCATAAGGAGCAGGATTATTAGGGTCCGATACCATACTTTGACCTGCGATAGGACGACCCATGTTTGCTTGTATTGTATTATATTCTTCCATTTTATTATCCTATTGATTGTGGTCTAGTAAACTGCAACATTTGCTGTTTATAAAAATCTTGTGCGGGATAACCAAACGGGTTTTGCATTCCGTATCCTACAGGGTCTATAGCCATTTGATATGCTCTGTCGTTTATTTCTGGAGACTCGTATGTGCCTACCCCTACTTGTTCGTATTGGGCTATTGGATTATAAACAGGTTGCTCCATTTCTTCGTATTCGGGCGCTAAGCCTAGTGCCTCGGTTAACTCCCCTTTAACTTCTCCGGCTACTTTTTCTCCTACGTATCCAGGAATTTTTGAAGGCGCATCTTTAATTTCTTCATACGCTTTTGATATAGTTTCTTGAACTAAGTCATCTGCTTTTTCTAGTAAACTTTTATTTTTAGGCATATCTATTTCTATATCTGCTTTATCTAAAATTCCACCTGTAGTAGTGCTTTGTGTTGGCTGACCTCTATATCCTCCACCTAATGTTTCTGTTTTAGTTCCAAAATCTACTGAAATATCAGGAGCATCCATTCCAAAATTATCAGGAATATTAGTTTGTTGGATGCCTGAAGTATCTATAGCTTCTGGAGTTGCAGCAGTTTGATATGAATCAATATCAAAACCTTTAGTTTCTCCAACAGGACTTGGAGTTGTTCCCTCGCCTGTAATAGCCGAACCTTTAGCAAGTGCTGCTGATTGTCCTGCAGTTGGAGGCAGTTTAGAATTACCTATTAAATTATTAAAGTTATCCATAACTTCATCGGTTTTTTTATTAAACACATCTTGTACATTATTCCAAGCGACTGAGAATTTTTTATCTTCAAGACCTAACAGTTTACCCATGCCCGGAATTTGATTTAGTGCTGCACCACCCATTTCTGTTACAAAACTACCAATGCCGTCAGTTACAGTTCTAAATGCAGAATGTCCCATTTTGGCAAAGTTAACACCTGCCTCAAGCATTTTACCTGCACCTTGAGCTATTTTGCCGCCTTTAGCTAAAGCTCCTGTAATCCTACCAAATGCGCTCCCTGCGGTTTGTTGCAGGGCTGCTCCAATTCCCGGCAATATGAATGACATTGCAAGTTGCCCCACAATACCTATCTTATTCATAAATTTACCAAAACCTTTAAATACTTTTCTAATTCCCCTACCTATGCTTTTAAAAAATGATTTAAAACCTTTCTTCACTTTTTTAAAAATTTTGCTAAAAAATCCCATAATTAAACTCCGGTTCCATTGTAATCTAAGTCAATAACAGCCTCAAAATCGGCAATACTTTTAACGCTTTCGTTACTTAAAGCTGTAGCTAAAAGCTGTGCTTTACGTTGTTGGTCGTTTTCATAAGCCTGTCTAACATAAGCTGCTTCATCCCGTAACTGCTGCCACAGCTGTGTTTGCTCCTGTGAAGTTAAGTTAAACGAAATCTGAGCATTTTGCTGATTAGCTGAATTTTGAGCTGCAGTATTTGCAGTATTTGCTTGCCGCCTCCACTGAACATTAGATTGCTCTACTGCTTGAGCATTAGAAGCATTCCACTGGTCACGAGCTAAGTCTTGCTGCTCGTTAAACTTCTGCATGTCTGCATCCATTTGAGCTGTAATGCTAGCTGCCTGTAAGTAGTTGCCTTGTGCAATAGCTGCTTGACGGTTCTTTTCACTAGCGTTAAACTGATTTCTAGCGGCTAAAGCACTTACATTGTACTTTTCAATTTGTACTCCTAAGTTAGCCATAAACTGGTCAGCTTGTTGTTGACTTGCAGCGCCAAACTGAGCTGCTGCATTTTCTGAAGCGACATTGCTAATTAATGCTTGCTGTTCCATTTGTGCATTTAATACAGCTACTTGTTGAGAATTTGTAAGATTAGCCATATCCATTCTCAAGAAATTTTGAGCATTAGTAACAGCTAGTTTAGTAGCTTGGTCGGCTTCTGCCATGTTTATATTTGCTAATAAAGTAGCGTTTTGAATAGCAGCTTGTTGCTGTGCATCAAACTCTTTAATAGTCATTGTTTGCATAAACTGACTATTTGCAAGTGACATTTGTTGCTCAGTATCGTAAACTTTAAAATCTAAATTTGAGTTTACTTGAGCATTGAACATTGCTGTTTGCTGAGCATTTGACAATTCTTGCAGTCCCATTTGTTGTGCGAGATTTGCATTAACTTGAGCTGCTTGCATTTGTTTTTCATAGCGTTGAAGCTCTGCAGTATTTTCTGCAGTCATCGAGGCTGATTCAAATTGACTCTTAGATGTTAAGTTAGCTAAAGACACACGCTCTTCTGTGCTAAGTCTAGCCATGTCTGCTCTCATTTTAAGTTCTTCATTGCTTGAAAGAACTTGAGCTGCCGTAGTTAATCTAGCTAATTCATATCTATTAGCTTCTGAAAAATTGGCTTGGTCTGCTGCAGACTTTTCACTTAGGGTTGCTATTCTAATTTGTTGTTCATTGCTTAAATTAGCTAGCTCCATTTGCTGTGTTAAGTTAGCGTTTGTTTTCTTAAAGTCAATTAAAGAATTTAGATTTGCTAATCTAGTTTGTTGTGCAACAGACATGTTAGCTCTAGCAGTAGCGTTAGCTTCTGTAAGTTCAGCAAGTTCTAGTTTAGTAGATGTGTCTAAATTAATTTCAGCAGTACGTTGAAGCAAATCAGACATTCTAACTTGTCTAGCTATCTTAGCATTTAACTCAGCTAATCTAAATTGATTGTCAGCAGTAAAGTTAGCAGCGTTTACTTCTTGTTTATTTCTAAGAACTGCCATTTCAATCTGTTGGTCGTTTGTAAGATTAGCCATGTCCATCTGCTGTGCAAACGAAGCATTAGTTTTTCTAAAGTCTACTAATGTTTGTAGCTCTACTAAACGCTCTTGATTTTCTGCAGTCATTGTATCTCTAGCAGCTGAGTTTTGTTCTGTTAAAACCTGTAAATCATATTGAAGGTCAGCACTTAAATTTGCTTTTTCCATATCGCTAGCTAATTGAGCATTAACAACTTGTTTATTAATTTGAGCTTCGTATTGTTTTAATCTCATTTGCTCGTCTACATTTAGTGCTGTAGATGTATCTGCTAACTTAGCTTTAAGAATTTCAAAGTCTTGTCTAGCTTCTTCACTAAAAGTAGTTAATGCTTGTTGTTGCGCCTGCTCTGCACGTTGCAGTTCAACTTGTTGTTGATTTTGCAAGTTCTGTAGATTTAATTGCTGTTGCTCTTGATTTCTCTGTGTTATTTGTTGTTGCTCAAATAGCACGTTTTTAACTTTCATTTCTTGAGCCATTGCTGCCGACTGTGATGCGCCTGTTTGCGTATTAGCTAAGTTTTGCATTCTAAGCGTCATAGTATTTTGAGCTTTAATTACAGCGTTTTGTTGAGATATATCTAAATTTTGAGCTGCCCTAGCTTGCAAAGCTCTTGCGTTGCTTTCTGCCATTGGTAAGGCTGTTGTGATAATTGCATTAAATAAAGCATCTCTACCAACTGTAGAAGCACTTAGTCCTCGTTTAGCCATATTAGATTCAACCAAAGCTACTGCAGGTCTAGCCCACGCAGGAGTTTCTCCTTCTTCCATACCGGCAAGAAGAGTTTCCATTTGTGCTGATACTAGTGCTTCAGCAGGCAGTGCCGCTACTTTAGAGGCTACAACAGTTGCTTCTGCCGTATCCGTTGCTCCAGTATATGAAGCAGGGTCTTTAGAAACTTGCTCGGCTACATCTTCAGGAATTTCTGAAATAATAGTAACCATTTGAATAGCACCAACTTCTCGGTCTTGTCCCTGAGCAAATTGTTTTGTACTTGTTTCAAATGTAGGAACTTGACCTATTTCAGATTTAGTTCCTTGAGCCTCACTTGCGGATATCATAGCTGTACGACCTTCAAGGTCTAAATCTACAGTGCCTTCTTCTTCAAGTATAATTCCTTCTTCATCTAAAGAAGCTGCACTGATGCGTTGTGCTTGCTCGAAGCCTGTCATGTCTACTTCTTGAAGAGTTGCTTTATTATCATTAAAGCTAGGCAGGTCGTCCATTTCAATTTGAGTTTCGTCTATTAGTGAAAAGTCTTCACTTCTCGTTGCAACACCGGCTTCAAGAGCTGTAGAAGTGTCAATTCCGGGAGCAGACTCACCCATACTTCCGGCTGTTCCAGTAGCTGCCACACCTTCTAAACCTGCTATATCTTCTGCATTTAAAGTTTGTGCGCTTCTAGTTTTAAGTGTACTATAATCAGGAAGGTCGTCAATGTCAACGCCTCTATCATCAGCAATATTTATTAACTCTGCTAAAGCTTCAGTGCTGATTTGAGCCGCTTCATATCCACTAGCTACTGAAGGACCTTCAACACTTTCAAGTCTTGTTTTGCCTGCATTTTCAAGGACTGTAAGTTTAGCTCGTTCTGCGTCAATATATAATTTATTTGTAGGAACTTTATTAAGAGCTTCAAATAATGCTTCTTTTTCTGCACCTTCAGGAGCTTCGTCATAAGCAGCTTTAGCATTAATGTACGCAGTGTCTGCATCTCTTTCAGCTTTTCTTTCAGCTGAATAGTTTTCTAAGAATTGATAACGTGCAGTTCCTTTAGCTACTTCAAATGCTGTCTGCGCTACAGCTACAGACTGTGCAGATAAACCTACACCTTTAGTAACTCTAGAAGCTTGTGCATCTTGTTCGCTTATAGCATCTCTTTGAGCTGCTGTAGCTGCTGCACCTGCTACTCCGTCAGCCGAAGCTTTTACTAAGTTTACTGTATTAAAAGTTTGAGCAGTTGCCTCAGCTGCCTCATCTATTGTTTCGGCAGTGTAGTCTGAAGATAAATCAGTTCCTTCAGCAAGACCTGCAACTTCGTCGGGTGTTGCTTGAGTTCCTAATGCCGGTAAAGTTCCTGCACCAACAGTTTGAGCTGAGCCTGTTCCGGCAGCATCTAAGCTTTGTATTTGACTTGCTCTAGTCACTGTCCCGCTTGTTAAGCTAGAATCAATCTCTTCTGCGTCCATACTTATATTAGGAGTTACAGGAGTTTGTTGTCGTAATCCCGTAGGGGCACTATCTAGCGCAGCCATTTGGTCGGACACAATTACATTGCTTTCTCTTACTTGTGTGGGTCTAGAACCACTTACTTGATTGTCGGCTCCCATATCGTCTCCTAAAGATTCTCTAAATTGTTTTTGAGCTTCCATGTATAGATTTAATCTAATTTTGGAAATTTCATGTTCGCCTTTTTGTTTATTGTATTCTACTACTTGCTCATGTGTAGCATAGTCAGGAAGAGCAGCAGGCATTGGAACAAGTGAGCCCGGCTGTGGTGGAGCAGTTAACTGACCTTGTTCTAACATAGGAGCATACAGGTTATAAGTATCGTCTAGTTTTTTAACTAGGTCATTTCTAACTGATACTAAATCATTATACCGTTCAAAATTTCGTTTTTGATAATCCGTAGCACCACGAGGATTCCATTCTGGTTTTTCAGGCTCTTCTCCAAAAAGACTATTATAGTCTCTATCTTCTACACCCAAATAAGACGATATAAGTTCTTCATATTGAGGCTCTTCTTGAGATGGAGTATCTGCAGGCGTGTCGTCTGTTACAGGCGTATCAGGCGTGTCAGGTGTAATATTAATATCTGTATCTATTTCATCATCTACAACAGGTGTGTCAGGTGTATCATCTACAACAGGTTCAGTAGGTGTATCATCTACAACAGGTGTATCAGGTGTATCATCTACAACAGGTGTATCTGGTATTTCATCTATTGCATCATCTGTATTTCCTGCATCATACCAAGCTCTTAGTAAAGCATCATATTCTACAGGAGTAAATGTTCCTTGTTGAGGACGAGAAGAACCTTCAAATACTTGTGCCGAAGCCCAAGAATCTAAATCATCCACATATTGTTGCGAAAGATTGCCTTCCTTATAATTAAGATTATAGTCTGGAGCGTCATCTCCTCTTTCAAATGTTAAATTTCCATAATCTATTGCAGGCGGCTGAGGGTCTAAAATATTATCAGATGTATCATCTACAACAGGTGCAGTAGGTGTATCATCTACAACAGGTGTATCAGTAACATCAGGTGTTTCAGGAGCTTGAACAGGACTTAAATCTTGAGCCGCTTCCCACTTCTCTAAAGCAGCGCTATACTGACTGCCCCAGTCGTCCATCGAAGGAGGATTATCTCCATCGTTAGGTTGATACATCCCTAAGATTAATTCAGGCTGTTCAGGCTGTTGAGGTTGTTGTGGGTCAGGAGCATTAAAAATATCTTCGTAGGTTACGTCATCAACTGGATTAGCCCCTTCGCCTACAAAGTCGTCTGGTCTATAAGAACCTCCTCCTAAATCTACTTCACCTACAGGAGGCGCTACAGGTGTTTCAGGAACAACGGGTGTTTCAGGCTCTGGTGGATTTGCTAAATCCCACTTAGCTTTGTAATTCATCCAGTTCCCATTTCCCCAAAATGATTCAGGAGTTGCATAAAATAATGTAGGACCGGGTAGAGGGTCGCCCTTCTGAGGATTATAGTCCGCTAAAGTTGGCATTTGACCCGGCAAGCCTTCATAAGTATAAAACTCAGGTAAAGGTCTTCCATCTGCATCTACTTCTGGTACTGGTTCAGGTTCTTCTACAGGAGTTTCTTCCGGTACAGGGTCAAGTATATTGTCTGATACTGTTTGCTCTTGCTCTTGTAAAGGAGGGTCTACTGGCTCTTGAATAGGAGCTGAAATTTCTTGTCCGTCAGCATCTAAACCATCATCCATTATTTCAATGTTGTCAAAATTAAAAACTAATAAATCTTCTTTTTGTTCATTTCCTGACAAATTCCATTGCTGCATTGCTCTAGCCCAAGAAGCTTCATTAGGATACATAGCTCGAACAGGCGCAATTCTATCTTGGTCTGTATAGCTTTGTTTGTTCCATAAAGGAGTTTCCATAGCCTCTTCTAAAGTATTTGGAAAAGCTTTAGGTGCAAATTCACCATTTAAATCTTTAGGCTCTACTAAATCAGGATTTTCATCTTTTAATGTATTCCACCCTGTTGCATTTTTCCATCTAAATAAAGCAGTGTTATAATCTGAGGTGTTGCTATAATATTCTTGTCTAGGAGCTAAAGAAGTTTTACCAAACTCCATTAAATTGTAGTATTGACTATCTTCTATATTAAATATATCAATAGTGTTACTTGCTTCTGCCTTTGCCCTAAACTCATCTAATTCGGCACTTTCTCTATCTATTTCAGCTTGTATTTCTGCATTGCCTTCATCTACTTGTCTTTGTAATTCAGCTGATGCTACTTCTACTTTTTCAAATAAGTTTTCTTTATAGAAATTGGTATCTGCTATAAAATTTTCTAAGTTTCTATATGAGCCAATTGCCGGTTTCTGTGCACCACTTTTTAAGCTAAATTCATATTTACCGTTTCTAAGGTTTAGTGTGCCTAAAGTTTCTGCTAGTTCTTCTGGTGTTTCTAAATTTTCTATGTCTTCAGCTAGTGTTGAATACTCAGCTTCAAGTTGCGCTCTGTTTTCTGGTGTGCCCGTTTCAACAAAAAAAGAAAAAGTCTTAAGGTCTGGCGCAGGGTTTTCTTCAGTTCCTAACCCTTCTTCAATTATAAATCCGTTTTCGTCTAGTTTAGTTGGTTCGTTTGAATTTATACCTCTAATAACAATATTATCGCCTAAATAATTTTTTGTGGATTGAAGTGTATTCCAGAAAGCAGACGCACCTAGAAAAGACCCCGGACTAGCATAATCTTTAACATTAGGTGCGGGAGAATCTAGTTCAAGTTTAACTGTAAACGGATTACCAAGACCGTTTGGATTATAAAAAGACTGAGAATTGTATCTAGAGTCGTTAGCAATAGTCTCTAAGTTAACTAATCCATTGTCTGTAAACGGAGTTTCAAAATCTTGAACTTGTAAAAGATATTCTTTAGTTTCGCTAAAATTTTGTAAAGCTTGTTTATAAGTATTATAATTTGTATAATTTACAGGACTTGGGATTGGACTATTTTCATCAAATCCTCGTGTTATATTAGTTCCTAGTTTAGGACTATACAATGCTTCATTCTGTAATTCTTCGTTGTCTGATTCAAAGAAAGAAGGTTCAATAATACCAAAACTATCTGCAGGAATAACACGGTCTACTACTTCTTGAGCTACAGGTATTCTATCTTCAAAATTATTTTGAAGGTCTATTTTTTCTTGTTGAACTGCATTCCAGTTTGTTATAGCTTCGTTCCATATTTCAGGAGTATATGGAAGAAATTCAATCATTCTTGGTTGTGGGCTTTCGTAAGTATACCCACTTGTTGCAGGAGTAAAAGGAAGGTCTAATCTTTGGAAAAAGTTAGATGTGATAAATACATCTGATTCGTTTAATGCTCTGTTTCCAATATAGTCTGAATAAGCTTGTTTTTGTGATGGGTCAATATACATAGCTTTTACTGAGTTATAACTTTTTATAGCTTGTTCATAAACAGCAGCATCTGTATAATCTGAAGGAATTGGAGCAGGGTCATCCTTTTTAAAATCGTTCAAAAGAACTTTTCGGTTAGCAGCTTCTGGATTATATTTATCAGCACTATACTCTAACACTTGAGAAATGTTTAAACTTTCTCCTCCCGGATGTTTAAAATCGTCCGTTATTTTTTTTCTTAACGCTATAGATGGGTCTGCAGTTTGAACAAGCTCTGGAGGCAGCTCATTCCCTACTTCTATCCATTTTTGCATAGCTGCAACATAAACGCTATTATCTACAAAATCTTCTACAACTGGCATGTCGTCGCCTAATTGATACGTAGGCGCTGTTGACATTATTGCAAGTTCAGGAAAAGCTTCTTTAAATGTTGAAGGATACGAAGCTTTCATTTCATCATAAAAATTATTTAAAGCAGTATCATCGGTACTATAGCTATCTAAATACGATGCTCTTTCTTGCATCATTTCAGGAGTTATTTCTAATCTCTGACCTATAGCATACGACTCTAGGTCTTGTTGAGGATTATATGCAGGTACTGCAGGCGGCTGTTGAACTCGCTCTGGCTGTGTAGGAACAGCTAATGGTTGTTCTTCAGGAAAAGCAGCATTAAATAAAGCAGGATAATCTTTAAGACTATCTTTAAAAATATCTGAGCCTCGATTTCTAGTAGCTACTAAATAATTATGATAACTTCTCATTAACTCAGGATTATCTAGGTAGTCTTCAACTTTTAAACTTCCCATGCTAGCGTCATACTGATTTATTTCTTCAGGAAAAGCTTCGTAATATAAATCAGGATTAGATTCTTTAAGACTATTTTTAAAAGGATTTACAGCTGTAGCACCTGCTACTCGATTAAGC
>Ga0181402_1000846_pt1 | contig 11351 bp, 8 predicted proteins | sample 25SPOviralmetaG_FD_130131 | JGI IMG/M metagenome (GOLD analysis project Ga0181402, IMG submission 130131) | Marine viral communities from the oligotrophic San Pedro Time Series (SPOT) site, San Pedro Channel, CA, USA - 25 SPOT_SRF_2011-08-17 | ecosystem: Environmental > Aquatic > Marine > Strait...
CTCTAAAGTTAGTTATGATAGTTATAGAGAAAATATTATAAACTCTAGTGAATTTGAAACGTTTAGGGAGAGTCCTTTTGCTGCATTTTTAGAACAAAGCGGTATAACAGGGGCTAGATTAGAAGCAGCATTATTTGATATGGCTATGATAGGTGCGGGTTCTTATTCAACTGAAAGAGGTTTAGACCTTAGAGCTATATCAGACTTTGAAACTAAACAATTTATGAAACTACAGGGTGCGGAAGCAGCGTCCTTAGCACAGTTCCAAGCTATTACTAATGACTTTAGGCTTAAATTAGTTAACAGAAATATATCTGAAATAGAACGTACTCTTGACCCAGCTAATCTATTCCAGATAAAAGATAAATATGGTAAAACAGACGTAGACGCTATTAATATATTAAAAGAATCAGGTAATGAAAAATTAAATAAACTATTAAAAAGAAAAGAAGAACTAGAAAACGTTGACACTAGTTTAAAACCAGCAGGTAGTAAAAGGTTTGTATTTGACCCTTCTATTGACCCTGATAACTCTGACGTAATAGAATTTAAAACTATAACTGCTACTCCTGAAAGTGCATTCGGTACAACTTACGGTTTAACCGTTCCTCTTACTACTGAAACCGAAACTGAAATTGAAGGTAGCTTCCGCGAGATGTTAAATAAATATTCTAGCTTAACAGGTGACATAGAAGCACAGGATGCTTACATTAATCAGTTAGAAAAAAATCTCAGCCCACCAGAATTCGCTTTTCTTAAAGCACACATAGTACAGGCAAGGAAATTAGGACTATAGTATGGCACAAAACGACATAATAGATATAGACGAAATTATAGACGCTCAAATAGATTTGAGTAAACCTATACCGCCTATGCCTACACAACCTGCACCAATGACCATCGAACCTGGAGTTTACGGTGAAGATACCCCAGGACAATTAGTACCTAATGACTTCAAAAATTTTTTAGTAGATAAACTTAACATTAGTCCTCAGATTATAGATAAAGTTTTAGGTAAACCATATAGTTTCCGTGACCGTTTTTTAAATTTAAACCCAGCTGACGGTATAAGAGATTTATTTAGAGCTGGTCTTCCTGGTGACCAACCGTTAAAAGAAGGTCAACAACCTTTCGGTTTAAATATAAACGAACTATTTAACCCTACTAGCCCTGATGTTAAACAAGCAGAAGCAGCAGGTATAAACCCTAAAGAAGGTGCACCGTATCAAGTACAAAAAGACGCTAGTTATTTACCAGCCGACAACTACGAAAGAGGTATCAAAGTATTGTTAAAAGAAGCTTACCCTACCGTACCAATTGAACAATTTGAACTAGCTAAAGAACCACGTACAGGTAGAATAGTTTACAAAGATCCAGAATCAGGTGAAAAACAATTTGTACAACCTCCTGGGATTGACTTCGCTGACGTTACAGCTATCATGGAACCTGTTATGTTAGAGGTTGCTGCGGGTGTTGGTGGGTTTATGGCGGGTAGTTCGGTAGGCGTACCTACTGGTGCGGGTGTCGGTGGTGTTTTAGGTTTAGGGGCTACAGCCCAAGTTAGTGACAGTCCATTTTGGCAGGCTACTGGTGCAGCAGCAGGAGCAGTAGCAGGGGCAGTATCTGCTCCTTTTACATTTACCGTAGCTGGTGAGACCATGGCACATTATGTGTGGAGATTAAACAATTTAAAAGGTATGAAGGAACGTGGCATACTCGACGAAACTTATACCCCAGAAAAAATTCAGTCAGTAGCTTTAAAAGACGCTGGTATGGTTGGTGTGTTTAGTGCGGGTGGTAATGCAGCTTTTGGGCTACTAGCTAAATTCTTAGGTCGTAACCCTGCTAGTGTTTTAGGTATTGATAAAGATAGTTTTATAAAAGCTTACGATGAAGTACAAGGCATAAAAACTGGGGGTACTAGAGCTGAACAAGAAGCAGTAGAAGAACTAACAACTCCTCAGGTTTTAGGTTTTTCTGAAGATGCGACTCCTATACGTAGACAAGCTATGCAAAAACAAATAGATGAGTCAGTATCTAGTAGAGCCGAAGTTGAACAAAGAATGCTTGACCAACAAACTGGTTTTGATATAGGTTACGAAAAACTATTTGAAGACGCAGGTATTGACCCAAATATTATTATTATACCAGATATAACTAAAATAAAACAAACGTTCGGTAGAGATATCGGCGGTTATTTTGACCCTAAAAACGTAAGTACTAAAGCTGGTAAAGGTGTTAGCCCCACCGATAGAAAAGCGATGGCTACTAAAATAACCAGCCTTACTAGAGGGGCTGACCCTGAAGGCGTATTTGATGTAGTTTGGAGGGAAGGTAAACTAACTAACACTCAAACGTTTTTAGATATGATGCCTACTAGTAAAGTAGATGATTTTAAAACGTTAATTTATAAAGACTTTATTGATTCTACTAAAGCGGTAGACGGTAACTTTAACCCTAACGCAATACAAGGCTACCTGAATAAACATACAGACGGGCTTAAAGCCGTATACGGGGAAGAGTTTGTTAATGGGTTAAGAAGCTACAATAAACTTATTAAAGATATAAACATCGCAGCTGGTAAAGAAGGTATACCAGAACCAGTAGCATTACAATTAGCAAACAGTTTAGCTAGAGCTTACTTAGGTATTTTTACCAGACCAGGAAGGGTTATTACTGCGGGGACTAAAATAACTTCTAAAAGTAGAGCAGCTACTTTTGAAAATATGCTACTCAACCCAGAAGTTTTATATAATAGAATCATGAAAGAGAAGCTACTTAGTGACCCTAAATTTTACGGTACAGCTAGAGCTATAGCTAGAGCATACGAACAACAATCGTCGTCTGTTGACCCTGAAGATACGCCAACTAGTTTCCCTACTCAAGAAAGAATAATAGACATAGACCTTGAAGGGTTAGAAATGAACAAGGGTGGTAATCCCTTAATAGAATTAAAATACGGTATGAGTGATTAATATGAGTTTTTTGAAAAAAATAGCAGAAATAGCAAGAAAACAAAATAATGTTGGTGGTGGCACTAAGATTACAGGTAGGGAAGAGTTAGAAAGAGCAAATGACAGAGGTAGAGGTGATTTTATGTCTATAGGTGGTATAGGCGGTGATGACGGGGTTAGTGGTCCAAGAGAGGATATAAGACCTTTACAACCTCCTATAACAAGACCACCAAGAAGACTTTTGCCTCCTGACAATAGCGTAATGGCTGATCAAGGTATCGGAGGTTATTTAAACCCTAGACAAATACAACAATTTATAAACCCACCTAGCCCTAATAATAGTGCTGGCCAACAAAACATGAAAGACTTGATGCAACAGCAACAAGATACTTTTGGTGCTAGGTTTGTATACCCAGATCCAGTTACTACTCCTCCGTACACACCCCCTCCTGGTGGCGGTGGCGGTGGCGGTGGTGGAATATACGTCCCTCCTGGAGAATTTCCTCCTGGAAAATTTCCACCTATAGACTTCCCACCTATCGGTGGAGGCGGAATAGGTGGAGGACAGTTCCCACCAATATTCCCGCCTGATATTCCACCTAATTTTCCACCGATAAACCCTCCTATAGATATACCTAAACCACCGTTTGATGACCCTGGATTACCACCCATGGTGCCTCCTATAGGTATACCTGATGATAGACCACCGTTTATAGACGACAGGTTTGATGACATAATGGAAAGGTTAAAAGGTATAGAAGACCAATACTCCTCAGGTATAGGCGGTCTACAAGATAGATTTGATAATCTACCAGTGCCTGTTGAACCTCCTAAAATAGATTACGATTTTTTAACCAAACGTATTCAAGATAATATAGATATGCCTCCTAGTATAGATAGAGATATGTTAATGAAAGATATTATGAAAAACATTGATATACCTAAACCACCTAGCATAGACAGAAACGCATTAATTGATGAAATACGTTCAGGTATAGATATCCCTAGTTTTGATATGCCAGACTTATCAAAGTTCGCTACTTTAGATGATTTGAATAAAGGTATAGGTAGTATTAATATCCCAGGTTACGACGACTCAGCTATAAGAGATTTAATCAATAAAAACACGGGTGCTATTGGTAACATACCTAGCTATGATGATAGTGAGATTAGAGATATGATTGGTAAAATTCCATCTTTTGATCCTAATCAGTTCGCTACAAAAGATGATTTGAATAAAGGTATCGGTGGTGTAAAAATGACTGGCAGAGAAGAGCTAGAAAATGCTTTAAATAGGATTCCTTCTTATGACGACTCAGCTATAAGAGATTTGATAAACACTAACGCTGGTGCTATAGCCAGTTTACCTAGTATGAGTCTGCCAGTACCGAGTAGAGCTACGGGTATGGAAACTTTAGTTTCTCCTAGAAGGTTTGGTCGTTAAATTAGCCAGTCTTTGAGGTTGTCTTCACCTAATATTGTACTGGCTATAGACTGTTTTTTACGTAAAGCTTTTACTATCTTTTCATCTACGGTTTTTTCACACACGATATCAATATAGGTTACTTTATTGGTTTGACCAATACGGTGTGCACGGTCTTCTGATTGTAAACGTTTTTCTAGGTCATAGTTATTACTAAAATAAATAACCGTACTAGCAGCAGTCAAAGTAATTCCGTAACCACCAGTCTGAGTATTACCTACAAAAAATCTCATAGGGCTATTAGGGTTTTGAAACTCATTTATAACTTCTTCTCTACGTTCTTGTGGTACGTCACCATAGTAAGTTCCCACAGATTCTTCACCATAAGTGTCTATTAGTAGTTTTTCTATTCTTTTTATGTCGTGTCGATAATTAGCCCAAATGATTGCTTTACCGTCAGTTTCCTCTAAAATAGAGGACAATTCTGAGACTCTATTATTAGTAAACTCGGTAATACTACCGTCATCCGTCCCTATGAATCCACATGAAATCTGGTGTAAACGTATTATCTGAGTCATAATGTGATTTATAGTAACTAACTTATTATTTTTTAATTGAGTAGCAGCAAAGTTCTGTAATTCTTTATATGCTTTAGATTGTTCAGTAGTCATTTGTATTTCTCTACGTATATAAACTTTTTCAGGTAAGTCTAAACAATCTTTTTTCAAAACTCTATGGCTAAACTTACCTAGTGTTTCATTTAGTTCATCTAAGTTTTTATATCCAGTAACAAACTTAAAAGTTCTACCTTGACCAGTCATTTCTTTCATGTCTGCGTATCTTGCCCTGAATGAAAAATAACTACTAAACCCTAATAAAGCTGGATCTAAAAACATACACTGGCTATATAAGTCAAGTGGGCTTTTAGTAATAGGTGAGCCTGTTAGTATCCTTCTATAATGTGCATACTTACCTAGCCTTACACAATTAGCTGTTCTTTTAGCTGACGGGTTTTTAATAGTAGTGCTTTCATCTATTATAAACATAGTTTTATTAGCCTGTATAAACTTATTAGCATACTGACAACCTTTTTTAGTACTGAAAGCTTCTATGTTCATCACTAATATTTTTAAATTATCATCATAGACAAATAACTTATCTAAACCTTTTAAAAACTTTTGAGTATGGCTACTGGTCCATTTGACAACGTCGTATATAACATGGTCTGGTATGTGAGTTTCAAGTTCTTTATTGACCCAAGTACTATATACACCTTTAGGAGCAACTATTAATATATTATTGACTTTACCTTGACCGTACAAATGTACAAAATTATCTATAGTAACTTTTGATTTACCACAGCCCATCTCCATAAATAGAGCGTACTCTTTTTTATCACATGATTCTACTAAAGCCTCTAACTGATGGTCATAGGGTTTAGTCTTAAAAATAAAATTATCCATATCTCGTCTCTTATATAGCTATATAATAAACTAGGTCAGTAATAATAAAAAGGATATTGCACGTTTTAGCTTAATAGGGTACTAATAGGTTTTGCTAATAGCCTTCTAACCCTCTATAATACGATGTTTTTTCGTTACCCTATTACCGATATTACCTTTTTTATATTATTTACCTGAATAAACTTTATTTATTTTTAGTTTACCCTTATAGTAATAGGTAAGTAAGTAATTACTTATCACATGGTCATAAGTGTGATTCCTTAAAGGTAGAGTGAGGGCTCTGGAACTACGCGTATCTCTCACTCGTTTTTAATAAGATAAAAGAGACAAGATGAGTGTATATGTAGTAGAAAAGCCAAGCGATAAGAAAAATATTTCTTCGGCTTTAGAATATGGAGAGTTTGAATTTATATTAGACGACCGTTCTAATATGATGTACAGTCCTGTACCTACCGTTAATAGAATACGTAAAAAACTTCAACATTTTAATGATGATGATTATTTATTGTTAATAGGAGATCCTGTCGCTATTGGTGTTTGTATGCACTATGCTTTACTTTCTAATAGAAGTAAAGTTAAATTATTGAAATGGGATAACCGTGACTATAAATATAACATCATTGAGGTAAATATAAATGTTTGATGACGTAAAACCAGAGGTTAGTGAGATCTCTTTAAAAACGCTCACCGATAAAGCAAATAAAATGGTAGAATTAGAACAGCTAGTAGAGGAAAAACAAGCCAGTTTAAAGTCTACACAAAAAGAACTTAAAACATTAAGTGAAGAAGAAATACCTGCACTATTAAGTGAGGTAGGGTTGAGTGAAATAACCCTAACTAACGGTAAAAAGATTAGTACTAGTGCTTACTATTACGGTCGTATTACCGAGCATAACCAACAAGAAGCCTTTGAATGGCTACAAGATAACGGACACGGAGATATTATAAAAAATGTAGTATCTGTAAGTTTTGGTAGAGACGAAGACGTCAATGCCGAAAAGCTCTTATCTAACCTTCAAGATAATGGGTACACTACCAACGGTAAAAAGTGGGTAGAGCCTATGACTCTTAAAGCGTTTATAAGGGAACAAGTAGAAGGTGGGAACGACCTACCACTGGAAACTTTTAATGTATATGTAGGTCAAAAAACAAGGATAATTAACAAATGACAAATAAAAATGAAATAAGTGACAAGAAAAATACTAATATTGCTGTACCATCAGCTTTTATAGATGATGCGGGTAGTGGGCTAGAAAATATTGGTGCTGAAGACGTAACTATACCACGTTTAAAAATATTACAGGCTCTTAGTCCTGAAGTAAATAAACACGACGGTAAGTATGTTGAAGGTGCAGCTTCTGGTGACATTATCAATACAGTAAGTAGTACACTCTATAACGATGATAACCCATTGGTAGTTTTACCTGTGGCTTATAAACGTTTATTCCTAGAGTGGACTCCTAGAGAGTCAGGTGGTGGGCTAGTTGCTCAGCATGAAGATCCAGAAATACTTAGTAAAACTACTAAGAATGATATGTATCAAGACGTTCTAGAAAATGGTAACTATATCCAAACTTCAGCTACTCACTTTGTGTTAGTAATAAACAAAGACGGTGGTTATGATACGGCTATGATATCTATGGCGGGTACTCAACTTAAGAGGTCTCGTACTTGGAACTCTATGATGGCTAGTGTTAAAATGAAGCAAGGGGATAAAGTTTTTACTCCGCCTAGCTTTAGTCATAAGTATATGCTAAGCTGTGTACAAGAGTCTAACGACCGTGGTACATGGTTCGGTTGGGGTATCAACGCTTCTGGTGTGGTAACTAAGGATGAGATGTCTTACTATGAAGCAGCAAAAACTTTTGCTGAACAAGTAGGAGGTATTAATTTATCTCAAACTAGTGCTACTACAGAAACTGCAGACGCACCATTTTAACTAACTAAGGGGGAGTAAAATCCCCCTCTTATTATGAGGAGTATGTGTTGGAATTACACAAAGCTTTATACGACATTTTTGAGGGTTCACGTAGGGCTCATGGCGTATTTAATGTAAATCTCCACACCACAGGATTAAAACAACAAGGCGTAGCTAAAACAATTAAAACAGCTGGACCGACTAGAGAAAACTGGCGGGAGCACCTTGAAGGTAAAAGTGGATTAGGTATTATACCAATCAATGAAGAAAACCAAGTACGTTGGGGAGCCATAGATATTGATACTTACTCCCTTGACATACCAGAATTAGTAAAGAAAATAGATTCATATAAACTACCTTTAGTAGTCTGTCGCTCTAAAAGTGGCGGTGCACATGTGTTCTGTTTTGTAGATGATTTTATTCCTGCAGGAGATATGCAAGATAAACTTAGGGAACTAGCAGCAGGGCTAGGTTATGGTGGTGTAGAAATATTCCCTAAACAAAGAGAAGTATTAGTAGATAGAGGAGACATAGGTAGTTGGTTAAACATGCCATACTTTGAAGGAGAAGACTCAGTAAGGTATGGTCATAATCCTAATGGCGTAGCCTTAACACCTGAGGAGTTTGTAGTTTTTGTACGCAGTCAAACTATAACTCACGACCAGTTATTAGAACTAAGCGTACCAGAAGTAGACGACATTAAAGGTGGACCACCGTGCTTAAAGATTTTATTAAAACAAGGTTTCCCTGAAGGCACACGTAACAACGGTTTATTTAATGTAGGTGTGTATTTAAAACAAGCCACCCCCGATAAGTGGGAAAATCAAATAGAAGAATATAACCGTAAATATGTTACCCCACCGTTACCCGCTCAAGAAGTACTGACCTTAATAAGTACATTAAAGAAAAAAGAATATAACTATAAATGTAATGATGAGCCTATACGTTCTTATTGTGACGTACAAAAATGCAGAACATGTAAGTTTGGGGTAGGTAAAGGTAATACAGCTCCGACTTTTTCTAGCTTATCTAAGCTAGACGCTAAACCCCCTTTGTGGTTTTTATCTATAGATGATAAGCGTTTAGAGTTAACCACAGAAGAACTACAAAATCAAACTAAGTTTCAAAGAGTGTGTATGGAAACGTTAAACCTTATGCCTCCTAAAACTAATGAACGTGCATGGCAAGCTCAAATACAAGCACTAATGGACAGTGGTATGGAAATTATAGAGGTAACTTCTGACGTATCAACTGAAGGTCAGTTCTTAGAGTTATTAGAATCATTTACCACAGACTTAGCACAAGCCAGTACACGTGAAGAAGTATTATTAGGTAAACCGTATAGTGAAGGCGGTTACACATATTTTAGAATAAAAGACTTTAGAGAGTTCTTAGTTAAACACAGGTTTACCGAACTTGAAACTAATAGAATAGCTAGTAAACTAAGAGATATGAAAGCTAAGACTAAATTCTGGAACCTTAAAGGTAGAGGTACTAACGTTTGGTTTATAAAAGAGTTTGAATATAAAGATGATACGTTACAAGGTCACGACTTTGAAGAGGAAATGATATGACACCATGGAATATCGTCCTTGGACCACCAGGCACAGGTAAAACTACCTACCTACTAAACACGGTAGAAAAGTTATTTGACTCTGGTATTGGACCACATGAATTAGCCTATGTTGCGTTCACTAAAAAAGCTGCAACTGAAGCTTTGACTAGAGCCATAACTAAATTTGATTATGCCGAGGATTCATACACATACTTTAGAACTATACATTCACTTTGTTATTTTTGGCAGGGCTTAACTAAAGCAGACATACTAGACCGTAAAGATTTACGTGCTTTTAGTAAAGCTGTAGGAGAAAAGATTAGTAGTGCGTGGGACGGTGAAAACTTAATGGCGTTAAACTCTAAGGGAGATAATATGTTATTCCTAGAAAACATGGCACGTAACACATGTATGGACTATAAACGTGCATGGCAACTAGCCAATAGTGATATAAGCTGGATGCATTTTAACTGGTTCGTTGAAAGTTATAACAATTATAAACAAACTAATTTCTTAATGGACTATACTGATATGTTATCAGGTTTTTTGAACATGGATAATTCTCCTAAGTTAAGGGCTTTGATAGTAGATGAAGCTCAAGATTTATCTGCGTTACAGTGGAAGTGTGTCCATAAATTAGCTAAAGATGTAGAGAATGTTTATATAGCTGGTGATGATGACCAAGCTATCTATAAGTGGGCAGGAGCCGACACAGAACATTTTATTAACCTAGCTGGTAAAGAAATATACCTTGACCAATCCTACCGAGTACCTAGAAAAGTTCATGACGTAGCTTTAAATATAGTTAGTCGTATAAAACGTAGACGTGATAAAACTTGGATACCAAGAAAAGAAGAAGGTACAGTAACACATCATAAAAGTTTTGAACATATAGATATATCTGAAGGCGAGTGGCTAATACTAGCTAGGAATAATTATTTACTAGGTCAAGTAGAAGAACATGTAAAAAATGCTGGGTACTTCTACACTAAAAGCGGTAAACCTAGTGTCACCGATAACTTGATTCAAGCTATTAAAGATTGGGAAACTTTACGTAAAGGTAAAAGTATTGAAGCGTTTAGAATCAAAAAAATATACGGCTACATGAAAGCTGGTAAAGGCGTTAAGGTAGGATATAAAACTATGAAACAAGCTGATCCAGAAGCTTTCTTTAATATGAATCAACTCAAAAAAGATTATGGTTTAATGGTTGATGGCATATGGCACAAGTGTTTTGACTTACTAGGTGATACTAATACTCAATATATTATCAGTGGTTTAAGAAAAGGTGAAAAAGTAAATTCATCTAGAATTAAAATGAATACTATACATGCTACTAAAGGTGGTGAGTGTGATAATGTTATATTACTTACCGACGTAGCTACTAAAACATATGACGAATTAATACGTAGCCCAGACAATGAGTGTCGTGCGTTTTATGTAGGAGTAACGAGGGCTAAAGAGAATTTACATATAGTACAAGGGAGGACAAGGAAAGAGTTTAGAATTATGATTTAACTTTACTTTCTAATTAGAAGTAAAGTAAAATTTTAGTAAGAAATTATAAACAATACTTTACTTTAAGGAAACTACTATGAATATATTTTACGTATACCCAGACCCCGCAGATGCTGCTATTTGTTTACCTGATAAGTTAGTAGTTAAAATGCCTTTAGAGTCAGCTCAAATGCTTAGTACCGCACACCGTGTACTTAACGGTGATGACTGGTGCGACTTTAACGGTATCTATAAAACTGCACATATCAATCACCCCTGTAGTATATGGGCTAGGGAATCATTACAAAACTATACGTGGCTTTATTATCATTTTTATGCTTTATGTCAGGAGTATACCAATAGATATGATAGGCAGCACCTCAGTTTTACTAAGCTTAATCACATACTTTGTGAAGCTCCTATTGACATACCTGATATAGGTTTAACTCCTATGCCACAGGCTATGCCTGACGAGTATAAAAACACTGACCCTGTTAAGGCTTACCGTGATTACCTAGTAAACGAAAAGCATTACGCACAG